>Ga0209921_1000012_pt1 | contig 140963 bp, 114 predicted proteins | sample SalPonF2_C_D2_MG_FD_185730 | JGI IMG/M metagenome (GOLD analysis project Ga0209921, IMG submission 185730) | Salt pond soil microbial communities from South San Francisco under conditions of wetland restoration - Salt Pond MetaG SF2_C_D2_MG... ...
TCGGGGGGTGCGTGCTTTCCGGGCGGATCGCCGGGCGGTCGATCGCGGAGGGGGGGTGAGGCGGGAGCGCCCGTTTTAGGTTTTACGTTTTAGGTAAGAGCGCGATCCGACGCAGTGCCGGGGAATGAGTTCGTCGGGCGCAAGCCCGTGAAGGATCCGCCACGCAAGACTCGAAGGCCACCGGCGGCGGGAAGCCGCCAGGGCGCTTATTCCCTAAAACCTAAAACCTAAAACGGGCGCGGCGGCGATGCGCCGCCGCGCCGTACTTTCATACCACGAACAGATCCATGAACTCGTTCACCGGCGTCCCCTCCAGGGTCCGCTGATCGTCGCACAGCTCGCCGATCTTCGCGCGCTGCTTGGGCGAGAGCTTCGTTGCCAGATTGCGCTCGAACTTGTCGCACAGCACGGGGATACCCTCCTTGCGGCGGCGCCGGTGGCCGATGGGGTACTCGACCGTGATCTTGTCCGTCTTGCTGCCGTCCCTGAAGAATACCTGCACCGCGTTGCCGATGGAGCGCTTGTCCGGATCGAGGTAGTCCCTGCTGAACTGCTTGTTCTCGACCACTTCCATCTTGTCGCGCAGAGCGTCGATGCGCGGGTCGCCCGCCACCCGGTCCTCGTAGTCGTCCGCCGTGAGGCGGCCGAAAATCAGCGGCACCGCCGTCATGTACTGGATGCAGTGGTCGCGGTCGGCCGGATTGTCCAGCGGCCCGGTCTTGTCGATGATGCGCACGCCCGCCTCCTGGGTCTCGATCAGGATGCGGTCGATCCCGTCGAGGCGGTCGCGGACCTTCGGGTGCAGCTGCATCGCAGCCTCGACCGCGGTCTGGGCGTGGAACTCCGCGGGGAAGGAGATCTTCAGCAGCACGTTCTCCATCACGTAGGTGCCGTAGCCCTGGCTGAAGGCCAGGTCTTTGCCCTTGAACAGCACGTCCTGGAAACCCCAACCCTTCGCCGTGAGCGCCGACGGGTAGCCCATCTCCCCACGCAGCGCCATCAGCGCCAGCCGCACGCCGCGGCTGGTGGCGTCGCCGGCGGCCCAGCTCTTGCGCGACCCCGTGTTGGGCGCGTGCCGGTAGGTGCGCAGGGCGCCGCCGTCGATGAAGGCGTTGGAGACCGCGTTGACCACCTCGTCGCGGGTGCCGCCGAGCATCGCCGTCACCACCGCCGTGGTAGCCACGCGCACCAGCAGCACATGGTCCAGTCCGACGCGGTTGAAGCTGTTCTCCAGCGCGATCACACCCTGGATCTCGTGGGCCTTGATCATGCCCTTGAGCACCTCGGCCACGCTCAGCGGTGCCCTGCCGGCCGCCACGTTGCAGCGGCTCAGGTAGTCGGCGGCCGCCAGGATGCCGCCCATGTTGTCCGAGGGGTGGCCCCATTCCGCCGCCAGCCAGGTGTCGTTGTAGTCCAGCCAGCGGATCATGGCGCCGATGTTGAAGGCGCCCTGCACCGGGTCCAGCTCGTACGAGGTTCCAGGGACCTTCACTCCGCCGGGCATGGTGGCCCCGGGGACCACCGGGCCCAGCAGCTTGGTGCAGGCGGGATAGGACAGGGCCAGCAACCCACAACCGAGGGTGTCCATCATCACGTAGCGGGCGGTTTCCATGGCCTCGGAGCTGCGGGTGACGTCGTACCCGAGGACGTAGTCGGCGATGTCGACCAGGACCTTGTCGGGGTCTGGTCGCTTGGCGGAACGGACGGCATCTCCGGACATTACGGATTCCTCGAATGGCTTGGGATGCGGGTCGGGGTGGCCCCGTTGGCCACCCCCGGGGCAAGCTCGTGCCGCGTCAGGTGCGCTGCTCGATCGGCACCCACTCCTGCTTCTCCGGCCCCACGTAGTCGGCACTCGGGCGGATCAGGCGGTTGTTGGCGCGCTGCTCCATCACGTGCGCGGCCCAGCCGGTCACGCGGGAGATCACGAAGATCGGCGTGAACAGCGGCGTCGGGATGCCCATGAAGTGGTACGCGGAGGCGCTGTAGAAATCGAGATTGGGGAAGAGCTTCTTCTCGTCCCACATGGTCTTCTCGACCGCCTCCGATATGGCGAACAGCCTGCCCGCATCCCCGGTCGCCGCGGAAAGGCGCTGCGCCCACGCCTTGATCACCTCGTTGCGCGGGTCGTGCGTCTTGTAGATCGCGTGACCGAAGCCCATGATCTTTTCCTTGCGCTCCAGCATGCCCTTCAGGCCGTTGGCCGCATCCTCCGGGTTGCTGAAGCGCTCGATCAGCTCCATCGCCGCCTCATTGGCGCCGCCGTGCAGCGGCCCGCGCAGGGTGCCGATGGCGCCGGTGATGCAGGAATAGAAGTCCGACAGGGTCGCGGCACACACGCGGGCGGTGAAGGTCGAGGCGTTGAACTCGTGCTCCGCGTACAGGATCAGCGAGGTGTCCATCGCCTGCTGGTGCAGCTCCGAGGGCGCTTCCCCGTGTAGCAGGTGCAGGAAGTGGCCGCCGATGGACCCGTCGTCCGTCTCGGTTTCGATGCGCTTGCCGCTGCCGGCGTAGTGGTACCAGTACATCAGGATGGAGGGAAACGCTGCCAGCAGCCGATCGGCCACGTCACGCTGCTGCTCGAAGCTGCGCTCCGGCTCCAGCGTGCCCAGCATCGAGCAGCCGGTGCGCATCACGTCCATGGGGTGGGCGTCGGCGGGAATGCGCTCGAGGACGTCGCGCAGCGCCTGCGGCAGGCCGCGGCGCTTTCGCATGCGTGCCTGGTAGGCCTCCAGCTCCGAGCGGTTGGGCAGCTTGCCCTCCAGAAGCAGGTAGGCGACCTCCTCGAAGCGCGCCTTTCCCGCGAGATCCTTGATGTCATAGCCGCGATAGGTCAGGCCGCTGCCTTCCTTGCCGACGGTGGCGATCGACGTCTCGCCCGCCGAGATGCCCCGCAGGCCGGCGCCGGGATTCTTCGCGCTCATTCGTTTCCCTCCTTCGCAAACAGCTCGTCCAGTTTGCGTTCGTAGTCGTGATATCCAAGTACCTGGTACAGTTCGTCCCGCGTCTGCATGCGATCGAGCACCTCCTTCTGCGTGCCCTGCTCGCGAATCGCGCCGTAGACGGCGAGCGCCGCGGCGCTCATGGCGCGGAACGCGGAAAGCGGATAAAGCACCAGGCGCACACCCGCGCCCCCCAGCTCGGAGACCGTGAACAGCGGCGTGCGGCCGAACTCGGTGATGTTGGCCAGCACCGGGACGTCCAGTGCTTCGGTAAAGGCGCGGTACTCGTCCAGGGTGTGGAGGGCCTCGGCGAAGATCATGTCGGCGCCGGCCTCGACGTAGGCGCGGGCGCGGTCGATGGCCGCCTGCGCGCCCTCGCTGGCGTGCGCGTCGGTACGCGCCATGATCACGAACTGCCCGTTCTCGCGCCCGTCCACCGCGGCCCGGATGCGGTCGCCCATCTCGTCGGCGGACACCAGCGCCTTGCCCGGCCTGTGGCCACAGCGCTTCGCCTGGACCTGGTCCTCCAGGTGCAGCCCCGCGGCGCCCGCGCGACCCAGCTCGCGCACGCTGCGCGCGATCATGAAGGCCGGCCCCCAGCCCGTGTCGGCATCCACCAGCAACGGGAGCTCGCTGGCGCTGGTGATGCGCCGGACGTCCTCGCAGACATCATTCAGGGTGGTCAGGCCCAGGTCGGGCAGGCCGTAGGAAGCGTTCGCAACCCCGGCACCGGAGAGGTAAATGGCGCGGAACCCGCTGCGCTCGGCAAGCAGGGCGGAGTAGGCGTTGATAGTGCCGACGACCTGGAGGGGATATTCGGCTTCCACGGCCGCGCGCAGGCGCGCGCCCGGTGACGTTTGTTGACTCATCAGTTCCAATCCCTTGCCGGAAGACGGACGATGCGGGCGTTACGGGGATTCGTGTGGCGCGGCGCACACCGCCATTCTAGAGCAGGGCCGGATTTGAACACAATTCGGGTCAGCACAGCATGCCGCGCGGCCCGATGGTCAGGTGAGCGGGCCCGTCGCGGGTTGACCGGCATGGAATCGGCGCGGATCCCGGGCCGCGTCTCCGGGCGCCGCAGCTGGCCGTGGAGCAGCAGGCACGCGCCCGGCGGCCGTATCGCACCGGTTCAACCCGGATCGATCCCCGCCAGGACCCGCAGGTGCGCCACCACGCTGCGTCCCAGTGCCGACAGGTTGTATCCGCCTTCCAGCGTGGAGACCAGGCGTCCACCGGCGAATCGGCGGGCGATCTCCATCACCTGGTGGCTCACCCAGGTGTAGTCGCTTTCGTCCAGGTTGAGCTCTGCCAGCGGGTCTTCACGATGAGCGTCGAATCCGGCGGAGACGAACACCATCTGCGGGCGGAAGCGCTCCACGGCCGGCAGCCAGAGATTTATCACGGCGTCCCGGAATTCCCAGCCCCCGGCGCCCCGGTGCAGGGGGACGGTGACCACGTTGGAGGGGGTCCGGGAAAGGTCTGTGAAGGGGTAGAAAGGGTACTGGAAGGTGGAGCAGATGAGCACGCGGTCGTCGTCGGCGAAAATGTGCTCGGTACCGTTGCCGTGGTGCACGTCGAAGTCGAGGATCACCACCCGCTCCAACCCGTGCGCAGCCAGCGCGTGGGCCGCGCCGCAGGCCAGGTTGTTGAACAGACAGAAGCCCATCGCCGACCCGCGTTCGGCATGATGACCGGGCGGCCGAACGCTGCAGAAGGCGTTGTCCAGGTCGCCGCCGACCACGCTGTCGGTGGCCAGGATCAGCGCCCCCGCCGCGCGCCGGGCGGCCTCCAGCGAATACGGGTTCATCGAGGTGTCCGGGTCCAGCTCCACGTGACCCTGCCGTGGTGCAAGCTGCTCGATCTCGTCGATGTAACGCGGCAGGTGGACTCGCTCGAGCTGCTCCCGGGTGGCCGACGGGGCCTCCAGGTGCGTCAGCAGGCCATCCAGGCCGGAGGCCGCGATCTGCTCGTCGATCGCCGCCAGACGCGCCGGGCATTCGGGATGAAACTCGCCCATCTCGTGCTGCCGACACGCGGGGTGTGTGATGAAGCCGGTGGTCATACTGCTGCGCGCCTCGGGTTGGCCTGTTCACGGGACGCCGCCCGCCATATCCGCAAGCAAGGGAGCTTCGCACCAGTCAGGGCTTTTCGAAGCTGTCTGCTAGATTACAGGAATACCGGAACAGTACGTCCTGTCGGTTCGCGGCCGTCAAGCCCGGCACCCCTGCAGGACCGGTACGCCCCCGGCAAGCCGCGGACCGCCCGGGCCTTCCCGCATCCCCGTCCCGGAGCCGCGGAACGCCCGCAAGGGGGCATTCAGGCGGCCTGACGGTCGAGCCAGACTTCCAGTCCCCGGGTGTTGAGATCCAGGTCCATCTCCATCAGGCGATCGACCTCCGACGCCGACAGCCGGCAGTTGTGCGCTGCCAGCCGATCGCCGAGGTAAGCGCGCATTTCCGCGCGGATCCGGGCATGACGCTGCGCGCCGGCCTCCGCATGGCGGCGGGCGATCCCTGCCAGGGCGTCGATGTCACGATGCATTTCCGCCGCCAGGCGCTCCAGGTCGGTGACACGGCTGTAGTGCGTGACGAACACGGCTGCGGGCTCCAGACCCATGAGCCGGTCGATGGACGCGTGCAGCGCCGGCGGATCGAAATGCACCGGCGTGGTGGTGGGGAAGATGAACTCCCCCCGCTCGGTGTCCAATTCCCGGTAGGACACGCCGAAGGTGTCGCCGGAGAACACCGCCTGCACCGCGGGGTCGTGGATCGAGTAGTGATGATAGGCGTGGCCGGGGGTGTCGAGGAACACCAGCTCCCTCGAGCCCAGCCGGAGCCGCTCGCCGTCGGCGACCTCGCGCACGCGCTCCGCGGGCACCGGCGGGATTTCGCCGTACAGGCGCTGCATCTCCGCCTCGCCGTACACCGCCTTGGAGCCCTGGATCAGCTTCGACGGATCGATCATGTGCCGGGCGCCGCGCGGGTGCACCACCAGCGTGGCGCGCGGCAGGTGTCGCATCAGCTCGCCGGCCCCGCCGGCGTGGTCCAGGTGCACGTGGGTGACGCAAACATAGCGCACCTGTCCGCGCGCCAGTCCCTTGCTTTCGAGCGCGGCCAGCAGCAGCGGCACCGAGAAGCTGGTGCCGGTATCGACGAATGCCGCCTCGCCCGAGTCGACGACCAGGTGGCTGGCGTCCGCCAGGGGCCTCGTGTACTGCGTGTCGACCGCGCTGATACCGTGGCCGAAGTCGGTTATATGCGGAGTGGGGTTACTCATCTCGTCAATTCCGGCGAAAAGTCCCAAGGATACCCGCTTTGGACAATTCCTGGAAAAATCTGGTTTCGGCGGGAACGCCGATCCCGGGTGATGCCGCCGTCCTGCTAAGCTGGAGTCAGGCAAGTCACGAGGAGAAAGCCGTGGCCGAGACGGGACCAGGTCATCCGCTCACGGAGATCAATGGGCTTATCCGCGACGGGCGGGTCGATGATTATCCCTCCGCCAACCGGAAGCTGGGCATGCAGCCGCTGGACTTCGCCGCAGGGGAGTCCCGCTGGCGTTGGCCGCAGCAGCCCGGGCACACGCTCAACCCTTTCGGTACGGTGCAGGGAGGCTATCTCGCGGTGTTCGTCGACGAACTCCTCGCCACGGCGATCGGCTCGGTGCTGGAGGAAGGCGAGTGGGCGATGACCGCCGAAACCAAGCTGTCTTACCTGCGACCGGTCACGCCGGGAAAGATCGAGGGCGGGGCGCGCGTGCTGCGGCGCAGTCGCTCGCTGGCCTTTCTCGAGGCGAACGTGACGGACGCGCGGGGAGGCGCGGCGGTCACGGCCTCGTCCACGTGGTCGATCAGTCACCTGCACCAAGGATAACCACGCCCGGAGGGATGCAGACTTGGATGCCTTGCTCATCGGGGCCGTCGCACTCGCGCTGGTGCTCACGGTCACCATGCTCGCAACCCGGCGCGGTCGGCGCGACCCGCACAACCTGCGTCAGATGGAGGACGAGGCCTTCGGGCATCGTCTCGGCACCGCCTTCGGTGCGCGCGGCTTTCACGTCACGCACCGGGACGCCGAACCCGGACCCGTGCAGCTGGTGCTGGAACGGGACGGGAAACGTTACCTCGTGACCTTCCGGCACTGGCGCGCGGAGTTCGTCGGCGCAAACCCGGTCGCCGAGCTGCTGCAGGCGATCCATGCCGAAGGCGCCGACGGCGGCTATATCGTCACCACCGGTCGCTTCACCGGCGAGGCCCGCGAGGCGGCCGCGAACAGCGGCATCGAGCTGATCGCGGGGCGGGAACTCGCCGAGCTGGTGGCAGGCCACTCCGGCAGGGACCGCCGGACGTGAGCTTCGGCCCGCTGGTCCGCGCCGAGCGCCTTGCCCGGCACCTGGAGGACCCGGGTTGGGTGGTACTCGACTGCCGCTTCCGCCTGGACGATCCGCAGGCCGGGCGGCGGCAGTACGCGCGCGGCCACATTCCCGGGGCCCGTTACGCCCACCTGGAGGAAGACCTCTCCGGTCCCGTCACGGCGGGCTCGGGACGACACCCGCTGCCCGATCCGGCGACCCTGGCCCGGCACCTGGAACGGCTTGGCGTCGGCAATCGGACGCGGGTGGTCTGCTACGACGAGGTCACCGGTCCGTTCGCCGCCCGGACCTGGTGGCTCCTGCGGTGGCTCGGGCACGCCGCCACGGCGGTCCTGGACGGCGGAATACGCGCATGGCGCGAGTCGGGGCACGCACTCGACAGCCGGGCGGCGGACCCGGTGGCCGGGCGCCTGGCGGCGTCTCCGCGACACGCCATGGCCGTTACCGCCGGGCAGATCGCGGCCCCCACCGGCGATCCCGGCTGGCTGCTGCTCGACGCGCGCAGCCGCGAGCGCTTCCGCGGCGAGCAGGAGCCCATCGACCCCGTCGCGGGCCATATCCCGGGGGCGCGCAACCGGCCCTGGACGGACAACCTGGACGGACGCGGGTTCCTGCTGCCCGCCGACCGGCTGGCCGACGAGCTGGACCAGCTCATCGGCCCGGGCGGGGCCGGGCGCGTGGTCTCCTATTGCGGGTCCGGGGTGACGGCCTGTCACAACCTGCTCGCCATGAGCGTGGCGGGCCTGGAAGGAGGCCGATTGTATCCCGGCTCGTGGAGCCAGTGGGTGAGCGATCCGCGGCGACCGGTCGCCACCGGTGACGAGTGACTCATTGGGTGACCACGCCCTGCGCCACCAGCCAGCGGCGGATCACCGCCAGCACGTGCACCTTTTCGGCGTCGGTCAGCGCGCGACCCGCCGGAATCCCGTGCCAGCGCGCGAGGCAGCGCCGGCAGCAGGTAGCGGTCGCGTGCTGGGCGACGAACACCGGGTGCCTGCCCATGGGTGTCTGGCGGCCGTCGTTGGCGGGTGCCGCCGGCGCGAGGCGCTGCTCCACGAATCGCCCCGCGTGCTGCATCAGCATCTCCAGCCCCCGCTCGACCGCGTACCCGCGCTCCCGCTCGCGCAGAGCGAAGCGCCGCCGGAACCCCGACCGGGACAGGGCCCGGAACAGCTCGTCCTGATCCCTCATGTTCCTGCCTCGAGCGCACGCTCGTGGCTCCGGCGCCGGGACACCCGGAAGGCCCGGTCCCGGCGCGTTATACTGTCCGGGCGCCGCCGCCCAGTGGCGGCGCAACGGTCGCATGTTCACGATAGAGGACCGAACCGGCGATGTCTCTGAGCTACCGGATGCCGGCTCCCATACTTCGGCCGCGCCGCTTCGAGAGCACCATCGGGGACTTGCGCGATGCCGGCTCGCGGGAACAGCGCTGGCGCACCCTGGGCCACCCCGCGCAGCGCTATGCCATGGGCTTCCCCCTGCCCGCCTGGCAGCGTCCCCTGGTCTGGACGCCGCAGCAGTGCGCCCGCTTCATCGAGTCCGCCTGGCTGGGCCTGCACCTCGGGACACTGGTGGTCAACGGCGTCCGCCACGAGGGCGGCAGCGTGCATCCGCTTAGCGGCCTGCTGATCGACGGTCAGCAGCGGCTGGCCGCGATCGCCGCCTACCTCGGCGACGACCTGGAGGTCTTCGGTTACCGCTGGAGCCAGCTCGGGCGCCACGAGCAGGCGCGCTTCGCGCGCACCATATTCATGCGCTCGGAGACCAGTATCTGGGATGAGCGCGAGCTTCAGGACCTGTACGACCGCCTCAACTTCGGCGGCACCCCCCACGACCCGCGGGAACGCACGCGGCTGTCACTGGTGGGCGGCCGCCATGAGTGAGCCCGGCGGCTGGCCCGCCGGGCAATATCCGCTTTCCCCCGCTCGCCGCGATTCGCTGCTGGCCCGCCTGCGACCAGGGCTGGAGGCCAGCGTTGGCAGGTTGGGTCTGGAAGGTTCTGTCGCGGATGCCCTGCAACCGGTGCTGTTGCCGCTGGCCGCCTGGCTGGACCAGCGCGCGGGGGCCGCGCAGGGCGCGCCCGTGATCGGCCTGTGCGGGGCCCAGGGGTCGGGCAAGAGCACTCTGGCCGGGCTGCTCGCCGGACTGCTGCGCGACGGCTTCCGGCGGGAGACCGCGCTGCTGTCGCTGGACGATTTCTACCTCGGGCGCGCGGCGCGCCGTTCCCTCGCCGCTACCGTGCATCCGCTGCTGGTCACGCGCGGCGTGCCCGGCACGCACGACGTCGCCTTGGCCGGGTCGGTCCTCGACCGGCTGCAGCGCAGCGAGCCCACGGCACTGCCCCGGTTCGACAAGGGTCTGGACGAGCGCCTGCCCGAGGTGGACTGGCCGGTGCAGCGGCAAGCGGTGGACCTGGTACTGTTCGAAGGCTGGTGCATCGGCGCGCGCCCAGAGCCGGAGGCACGGTTGCGACACGCGATCAATGCGCTCGAGCGGGACGAGGATCCCGACGCCGCCTGGCGCGCCGGCGTCAACGCCGCGCTGGCGGGATCGTACGCGGCGCTCTTCCGGCGGCTGGACCGCCTGGTGATGCTGCGGGTACCGGACTGGGACAGCGTCCGGCGCTGGCGCGCGCAGCAGGAAGAATCCCTCCCGCTCGCACGCCGCATGGACGGCCCCGCGCTGCGGCGCTTCCTGATGCACTACGAGCGCCTCACTCGCTGGATGCTCGAGGAGCTCCCGCAGCGCGCGGATGTCACGCTCGGCTTGCGCCGCGATCATCGCTTCGGTGAGGTGCGCCTGCACGACTAGTGTCAGACCACGCGGGTATCCGCTTCCCGTCCTTTCTCCACCAGCGTCAAACTGCGGGCACTGTTCTCCAGCACGGTGACCGAGGCGTTATCGGGTCGGAAGACCACCACCCGGTCGTCGCCGGTGGCCACGCCGACAGCCGCGTTAATGGCCACGAAATGGCTGAACACGACGGTGTCCTCCGCCAGTTCGGTCAGCGCCGCGACCACGTCCTCGCGCCAGCGGTGCAGGCAGGCGTCGAGGTCCCGCCAGCGCCCGGCCATCACCCGGCGCAGCCAGCGGGCGCGCTCGGCCAGGCCGGGTTCCGGCGACGGGATTTCGCCCACCCGAGGCTCGATCCGCACCGGTGCCCGCCAGCGGCCGGCGAGCGCATCGGCCGTCTCGCGTGCACGGGCCAGCGGGCTGCTGACCACGGAGAGCGGGCCCAGCTCATGCAGGCGGCGCGCGGCATCGCGCGCCTGCTCCCGGCCGCCGGCATCCAGGCCCGGGTCGCGCGCGCTGCCCCAGTCCCCGGCAGCGCGGCCGTGACGCACCAGATAGATCCTTGCCATTGCCTCGGTTTCCTCCGCTTTGCCCGATTTGCCGAGCTTCCTGCCTATAGCGCCAGCCGCGCTCCGCGGGGAACGGGTGCGGGGTGCGCCGTCCCGCGATCACGCCTGCCGCCACCCGGGCCGCCCGCCCGTCGAACAATCTGTTGTCGGTACTGGACACGCGATGCCCAGCGGAGGTGCGCTCAGTCGCCGCGGAAACGATCGGTGGCCGCGACCAACTGTTCGGCGATGCCCGGCTCGGTGGCGGAGTGCCCGGCATCCGGCACGATGCGCAGCTCTGCCTCGGGCCAGCGCCGGTGAAGCTCCCACGCCGTCCGCACCGGGCAGACGACATCGTAGCGCCCCTGCACGATGACCGCCGGAACGTGACGCAGACGCTCGGCTCCGTCCAGCAGGTGCTCCGGATAGGGCATGAAGCCTCCGTTGACGAAGTAGTGGCACTCGATCCGGGCGAAGGCTTCGGCGAACCGTGTCCCGCCGTGGTGCGTGACCAGTCCCGAGTCCGGAACCAGCTTGCTGGTACGCGCCTCCCACATGCTCCAGGCCACGGCAGCCCGCGCGCGCACCTGCGGGTTGTCGGAGGTCAGGCGCCGGTGATACGCGTCCACCAGATCGTCGCGCTCGGCCTCCGGAATCGGCGCCACGAAATCCTCCCAGGCCTCCGGAAACAGTTCACTGGCCCCGTACTGGTAGAACCAGCGGATCTCCCGCGGGCACAGCATGAAGATGCCTCGCAGCACCATGGCGCGCACCCGCCGCGGATGCGCCTGGGCATACGCCAGCGCCAGCGTGCTGCCCCAGGAGCCGCCGAACAGCAGCCAGCGCTCGATGCCGAGCAGCTCCCGGATCCGCTCCATGTCGTCCACCAGGTCCCAGGTGGTGTTGTGCTCCAGCGAGGCGTGGGGACGACTCTGGCCACAGCCGCGCTGGTCGAACAGCACGATCCGGTAGGCGGCGGGATCGAAGTAGCGCCGGTGGGCCGGCGAGGTACCGCCGCCGGGCCCGCCGTGCACGAACAGTGCCGGGAGGCCGTCGGGGTTGCCGGACTCCTCCCAGTGCACGCAGTGTCCGCCGCTCACGGCGATGTGGCCGCTGCGGTTGACCGGGATCTCAGGATACAGGGCGCCCATGTCAGTCAGGTGCCCGGCCGGGTCACGGGCGAGCGCCAGGGTCCGAGTCTCGCCCGTACCCCGGTGCATCTGCGGGAGTCCGGTGTCGGCGCGAGGCTGCTCCACCCGGGATTCCGCCATGCCGGGTAACCAGTGCCGCCGGCGTCCGCTCGCCGGGCGGCGGAGTTCATGCTGCCGAAGGCGTGGGAGCCGGAACCCCGCCCGGTGATCGCCCCCGACGAGCCGGTCTCTGCCTGGACGAAGTCGCGAAAGGCGTGCATTGCGCTGTCCTGCTGTTCGCTCCACTCGGCCATGTCGAATCCCCCCGATCTCGCTGCGGGCACCCCGTCGGCGCCGACGCGATGCCGGGACTGTATCAGATCGACGTGCCGCAACCAGGTTCGCCCGGCAGGCCTTGCAGCGCACGGCAGTTGCGGTAGATTCAGGATGGTAGGTTCGTCTGCCGCACTTCCGGCAGTTCTGTCCCGCGCGGAGCGTGCATTGTGAACCCAGCCGTTTTTTCCTGGCCACCGGGCCACCCGCGGATGCCTGAAGCGGCCCGCCGGCTGCTCGCCGACAGCGTACGTACCGCGTTCCTGGAACGGCTGCGTGGCATGGCCGTGCGCACGGATCTGTCACCGTCGCTGGAAACGGTCTACGTTCCGCTTGCCGTATGGCTCGCCGAGCGCATGCACGAAACCGGCCGTCCCCTGGTCGCCGGCGTCAACGGACCGCCCGGGGTAGGCAAGACCACGCTTTGCCCGCTGGTTCAGGTGATCCTAGAGGAGGGCCTCGGCATCCGGGTCGCGATCCTGTCGATCGACGACCTCTACCACACCCGTGCCGAGCGGCAGCAGCTGGCCCGACGGGTCCATCCCCTGCTGGCCACGCGCAGCGTTCCCGGGACCCATGACACCGCGCTGGGGCACCGGATCCTGAACCGCATCACCGCGGCCCGCCCCGGCGAGAGGGTCGCGCTGCCGGTGTTCGACAAGGTGCGCAGCGACCGGCTGCCGCAGAGCGAGTGGCGCAGCGTGCGGGGACCGGTCGACATGGTGCTGCTGGAGGGCTGGTGCGTCGGTGCCCGTCCCCAGCCGTCCGCGGCGCTGGCGGAGCCGGTCAACCGGCTGGAGGCCGAGGAGGACCCCGACCGCCGCTGGCGAGAGTACGTGAACCGGGCGCTGGCGACCGGCTACCGCGAGCTGTTCGCGCGGCTGGACGCGCTCGTGATGCTGCGCATCCCGGATATCGGCTACGTCTTCCAGTGGCGCCGCGAGCAGGAGGAACGGCTGGCGGAGCTCGCGGGGGTCTCCCGCGACGATCCCGAGTCGCTGGCCGGCACGCGTCTGATGACCGACGCGCAGCTGCGGCGCTTCCTCAGCCACAACGACCGGGTTCAGCAGCATATCCTGGCGGAGATGCCGGGGCGGGCCGACCTGGTGCTGGAATTCGACGAACGGCATCGCTTCGCCGGAGTGCGCGTGAACCGGGACTGAAGCAGTACCCGGTCTCCCCGGAGCAGGCCGTTGCTGCCCCGGTCAGAGGTAATGCTTGACCTCAGCGCTCCTGTCGGCCTGTCCGGCAAGGCGCGAGGCGCGGAGCGTCGTGGCGCCACAGGGCCGACGAGCAACACCGTCCAGACGGCGCGACCGGAGCGCCCGGAGGTCCGGCGCGTGAGCGCCGATGGCGCTGTTGCGTTCGCTCCGCGTAGTGCGGCTACGCTTTCGCTCCCGCGCCCTCTGAGACGTGGCATTACCTCTGACCGGGTTAGTACAATGCCGGCTCCCCGCGGCGCAGGCGGGCGAGCCGGCGCGCGTCCCGTCACGCCGGCAGAGCCCGCTCTCCGCCCGCGCCGAGTCCGGAAAGGATCCGCCCGTGTCCGACGCCGCCGCCAGTCCGACCGTCTCCCGGCGTACCGCCACCGTTCTGCTGGTGTTGGTGATCCTGTTCTGGGGCGCCAACTGGCCGGTGATGAAGTTCGGCCTCCGCTACATCGCGCCGTTGAGCCTGGTCGCGGCGCGGGTGGTGCTGGGCGCCCTGACCCTGTTCGTCATCACCGGCGTCAGCGGGAACCTGCACTTGCCACGGCGCAACGACTGGCCGATCGTGCTCGGTATCGGGCTGCTGCAGATGACCGGGTTCATGGCGCTGGTCACCATCGCGCTGCAGGTGGTGCCAGCAGGCCGTTCCTCCATCCTCGCGTACACCACGTCGCTGTGGGTCGTCCCGGGCGCGGTGCTGCTGCTGCGCGAGCGCCTTGGCCGCCTCAAGCTGACGGGCTTTCTGCTGGGCGTGACGGGAGTGGCGGTGATGTTCAATCCGCTCGCTTTCGACTGGACCGATCCCCACGTGGTGGTCGGCAACGGCCTGCTGCTGCTGGCGGCCGTACTGTGGGCCGTGCTGATCGTACAGATCCGCCACCATCGTTGGGAAAGCTCACCGCTGGAGCTGGCCCCGTGGCAGCTCGCGATCGCCGCCCTGATCCTGGTACCGCTGGCTGCGGTCGTCGACCACGGCGAGCCCATCCGCTGGTCGCGCAACCTCGACCTGGTGCTCGCCTATAACGGGCTGGTGGCAACCGCCTTCTGCTTCTGGGCCATCACCACCGTCAATCGGGCACTGCCGGCGATCACGACCTCGCTGGGAACACTGGGAGTTCCCCTGGCGAGCGTGCTCTTCGCGGCAATCTTTCTGGCTGAGCGGATCACCGTCACCAACATCCTGGGGCTGGCCCTGATCGGCAGTGGCCTGGCCTGCGTGACAATCGCCGACCGGCGGGCCCCGCGGGCCGCCTGAGTCCGGAGGCGGCAGGCCCGGTGTGCTCGCGGGCAACTTCCTGTCGCCCGTCCAGGAGCGTAGATGGTCGATGCCGGGGCCGATCATCGCCGATCTGTCCGCGACAGGCCCGGGCCGGAGAAGCTGCACGCGGTGCTGGTGAGGGGCGGCGGGCGCGCAGCAGCCGAGGCGGCCCGGCGCCACGTCGCCATTCGGCGAGGCCGCGATAAAGCGGGCGCGGGGCACTTCGGCAACGCCCCCGGAGCCGAACATGGCCGGCGGCGATCGCCGGTTCCCGACCGTGCCGAATCCCCGACGGGTAGAGCTGTCGCCGACCGGGTTGGACCTCGGCATGGAAACCCGGCCACTCCGTCGGAGCTCCAGCGGGATGGTCAGTTGGCCTGGTCGCCCACCCGGATCCGCACCACCTTCCCGTCCACCAGCTTGACGTGGCGCAGCATGCGGTTCTTTCCCAGATCGTAGGTCCAGAGCTCGACGGGTACGGCGCGGGCCGGGCCGATCCCCGCATCCCCGTCGGCGTCGCCCCCGGCCTGGTACTCGATCCAGGAGTCGCGGTAGGCCGGCTCACCGCAGCGCGCGAGCAGGGCGAACTTGCTCATGCCGACATGCAGGGCGGCACCCTCGCACGGTCCGGCCGGAATCCGGTCGTAGCCGTATCCCTCGGTGGAGATGTCGCTGAGCCGGCCGTTGCGAAAGCTCAGCACGCGGATCAGCCGGGAAGAGCCCCGGTTGTAGTACCAGACCTCGTTGACCGCGATGAAGCCGATGCCCTGGATGTACTGCTGTTTCGGCCGGTCCACGAAATCCGGCTTGCCGCACTTCTGCAACACCTGGTACTTGCCCATGCCGGTGTCGATCAGGCCGTTGCGACAGCGCAGCGAATCGGCGTGGGCGGGAGCCCACCCCAGGCAAAGCAGGGTCAGGGCGAGAACAGACCGCTTCATGACACCTCCGGCGGCGCGCTGGCACTGGGTAAGACAGCATCCGGACGCCGGGGTGCCCTCTTCCGGTCACAGGGCGATCAGCGCCACGCCCGCAATCATCAGGATGCCGGCGGCCAGGTGCCGTCGCAGGCCCCCTTCGCGGAACAGGATCGCTCCGTACAGGATGCCGAACAGCAGGCTGGTGCGCTTGACCGCGATCATGTACGCGACCTCCACCCGCGCCATCGCCACGAAGTGGCTGACGACCATCGCTGCCATCAGCAGGCCCACCACCAGGCTGCCGCCCGGGCGACGCAGCAGCACCCGCGCGTGTCCGGGGCCCGCCAGCGCGGCCGTCAGCGTAATTCCGCCGAGCAGCATGAAGTAGAACGGACCGAAGAACGTCGCCGGCGCGTAGCGCAGCGCCGCCTTCCCCATCACCGAGGTCAGCGCGTACAGGCCGGCCGCGCCCAGCATCATGCGCGAGCCGGGCTCGCGCCAGATGGCCCGCAGCGGCGCCAGTGGCGATCGCCCGGCGCCCCGCAGCTGATCCACGTTGAGGAGATAGGCGCCGAGCGCGACCAGTGCCACACCGGCGAGCCCGCGCGGGGAGATCCGCTCGCCCAGAATCAGGTAGCCGACGCCGGCGACGAACACCGGGGTGAGCGCCTGGTAGGGCAGCGTCAGCGCCAGGGGACTAGTGCTGATGGCGCGCATGTACAGGTACATGGCCACCAGCTCCAGCGGAACCAGCGCGCCGACCCAGCCCCAGAACGGCAGCGGAAGCACCGGCCATGGCTGCACCAGGACCACCGGCGTCAGCAACAGCCCGGCCACTCCGAATCGCACCAGCACCAGCTCGGCCGTGGTGCAGTCGCGTAGCAGCCCCTTGGTCGCCGCGTCCGCGGAGGCCAGGCTGAACGCGCTCACCAGCGTGATCCAGAGCCAGCTCATCGGCACATGGTACGCAGGGGGACTGCTCTCCGGGAGCCGATCCGCGGGGCTTGCCGTCGCTGTGGCTCTGGGCCGGGCCGGGTCCGGGTCGCGCCAGCCCGGAGTGCAACGCGTGCTCCGGAGCCGGTTCATCGATAAGCTCTCCCCGGACCCGCCTCTCCCTCCGGGAGCACGGCTATACTTTCCAGCCGGAACCGGCCGCAAACGGAGAAGCTCATGCGGGCCCTGATCTGGCTTGCCCTGCTCACGCTCACGGTCCCGTACGCGGCTGCGGCCACTTGCGACCGGCACCCGGACGGTCTGCACCTGGCTGACGGCGTGTGCGGAGCGGTCTTCGCGAAGGGGGTGGGTCCGGCCCGCCACCTGGCCGTGCGCCGCAACGGCGACGTCTACGTCATCCTGTCCCGGCCGCGCGACGGCGGAGCGATCGTGGCCCTGCGCGACGACGACGGCGATGGCCGCGCCGACCGCAGCACGCGCTTCGGCTCCGCGGGCGGGACCGGCATCGCGATCCGCGGCCAGGATCTCTACGTTGGCACTGACCGGCGCGTCCTGCGCTACCGCCTGGTGCCGGGCCGCATGGCTCCCGCCGCCGGCCCTGCAGTAATTGCCACGGGCTTTCCGGAGCAGACCCAGCATGCCGCGAAGTCCCTGGGGCTGGACGGTCACGGGCACCTCTACGTCAACGTGGGCGCCCCCTCCAACGCCTGCCAGCGGCAGGACCGCCGGGCGGGATCAGCGGGGCGGGATCCGTGTCCACAGCTGGCGCGCCACGCGGGGATCTGGCAGTTCGCCGCCGGGCGCGCGGGCCAGACCCAGGCGAACGCGGTGCATTACGCCCGCGGGATCCGCAACGCGGTGGCGCTGGCCTGGGACCCCGCCGGCGGCTCGCTGTGGGCGGTACAACATGGCCGCGACCAGCTGCACCAGCTCTGGCCGCGGCTCTACGATGCCCGCCAGGGCGCGGAGCTGCCCGCCGAGGAGCTGCTCCGGGTGCACCGGGGCGACGATTTCGGCTGGCCCTACTGCTACTACGACGGAAACCGCGGCCGGCGCATCCTGGCCCCGGAGTACGGCGGCGACGGCAGCCGCGTCGGCCGCTGCGCGCGATTCGCGAAGCCGACTCTGGCCTTCCCCGCGCACTGGGCACCGGACGCCCTGCTGTTCTACCACGGCACGGCCCTGGGTGCGCGCTACCGCGACGGGGCGTTCATCGCCTTCCACGGCAGCTGGAACCGCGCGCCCCTGCCCCAGCAGGGATACAAGGTCGTGTTCGTGCCGTTCCGGAACGGCCGGCCGGCGGGCCGGTGGCGGGTGTTCGCCGACGGCTTCGCCGGACGCGGCCCCGTCGCCAACCCGGGTGACGCGCGCTACCGCCCGGTCGGGCTCGCCGAGGGCCCGGGCGGAGCCCTCTACGTCGCGGATTCGGTCGACGGGCGGATCTGGCGCTTGGTCTCCGCCAAGCGCTGAAGGCCGGGCTCCGCGACTGGCCAGGGGTCCGCCCGCGCCCGTTAATCATGGCACGGAGCAGGTTCTCGCGAGGCCCGGGACCGCCGACCAGCACGCCCGGAACGTGCAGCTCTGCCGGTACCAGAGCCTGTCAGGCGACCGGGGCCGGGGTTAGCCCTGTCCGCGTGACCGGGAGCACCCGCTTGGGCCGGGCCTGTTGTGTGACGGGGCGAAATGGCGCCAGAATAACCGATTAGGATTGGCAGCCCGACAGGCCGCAGGGCGGGAGGGGTCTTGCTCCGCGGCCGTCCAGTGCGACGCGTGGATCTGCTGGCGGACTGAACCCCGGGGAGGAGACACCATGGGCACAGCAGCCGACGAGCTCGAGCAGGGCAGCCCGAAGAACGCCAGCGAAGCGGACATCCGCGAGACCTTCCGCCAGCAGCAGGCGCGCGCACTGGAGCTGCGCAGATCCACGCTCGACGAGCGGAGCGAGAAAATCCGGCGCCTGCGCGACGCGGTGCTGGCGCGCCGCGAGAAGCTGCAGCGCGCGGGCGCCGCCGACTACCGTAAGCCATCGGTGGAGGTGGACCTGACCGAGATCTTTCCGATCCTCACCGAGGTCAAGCACACCATCAAGCACCTGCGCAAGTGGGCCCGCCCGCGCAAGGTGCGCGCCACACTGCCGCTGTTCGGGACCCGCTCCGAGATCCGCTACGAGCCCAAGGGCGTCAGCCTGATCATCTCACCCTGGAACTACCCGGTGAACCTGACGTTCTGCCCCCTGGTCTCGGCGCTGGCCGCGGGCTGCACGGCGATCCTGAAGCCTTCGGAGATGACGCCCAACCTGTCCCGGGTCATGGTCGAGATCGTCCGGGAGACCTTCGACGAGCGCGAGGTGGCGATCTTCGAGGGTGACGCCCGGGTGGCCAGCACCCTCCTGGACCTGCCCTTCGACCACATCTTCTTCACCGGCAGCCCGGCCGTGGGGCGCATCGTGATGGCCGCCGCGGCCAGGCACCTGAGCTCGGTCACGCTGGAGCTGGGCGGCAAGTCGCCCACCATCGTCGACCGCAGTGCCAAGATCGGCAAGGCGGCGCGCAACGTGGTCTGGGGCAAGTTCACCAACAATGGCCAGACCTGCATCGCGCACGACCTGCTGTACGTGGAGGCGAGCGTGAAGGACGCCTTCGTCGCGGAGGCGATCCGGGCCCTCCACGAGGTATACGGTGCCACCACCGAAGAGCAGAAGCGCAGCCCGGACTACTGCCGCATCGTCAACAACCGCCATTTCGAGCGCATCGCGAGACTGCTGGACGACGCGCGCAAGCGCGGCGCCAGGACCCTGGTCGGCGGAGACACCGACGCCGGGGAAAACTTCATCGCGCCGACGCTGCTGGAAGGCGTGGACCCGGACGCCGGGATCATGCAGGAAGAGATCTTCGGTCCCATCCTGCCGGTGATCGCCTTCGACGATCTGGACACGGTGATCGCCGACATCAACAGCCGGCCCAAGCCGCTGGCGCTGTACATCTACGGCAAGGACAGCGAGCGGATCGAGAGGATCCTGCGCGAGACCAGCGCGGGCGGGACCTGCATCAATCACAGCATGGTCCACTACATGCACAACAACCTGCCGTTCGGCGGGGTCAACAACAGCGGCATCGGGGCCTCGCACGGCATCTATGGCTTCCGGGAGTTCTCCCACGCGCGCGCCATTCTGCGAGACCGTTTCAGCGCCTCCAGCCAGCTGTATCCACCGTACAGCGACAAGGTCAGGAAGCAGGTCAACGTGGCCCTGCGCCTGTTCCGCAAGTAGCGCGGGGAGGTGCCAGCCGCCCGCGGCGGGCACCGCTCATCGGGATCTCGCCGCGCCTATCCGCCCGTCGCCCGCGACGCGAGCCCACGGGATACACGCATCGCCACCATCAGGCAGCGCCTCAAGCCCGCCACAGGCGCCCCCGCAAACTGTCGGCTTTCCCCCTGTTCGGGGGCAGGGGTGCTACTCATAGTCTGTAGCTTCACCCCGAACCGCGGATGATGATCAGCTCAATGGGAGACAGGGTTTTGCAAAAGCTCGGGCAGAACATCAGGCGGGAACGGCTCGCCTGCGGCCTCTCGCAGGAAGAACTTGCCGCCCGCGCCGGGATGCACCGCACCTACGTCGGTGCAGTCGAGCGCGGCGAACGCAACATCAGCGTGGTCAGTCTGCTGCGCCTGGCCACGGCGCTCGAGGTGCAGGTTGTCAATCTCACCCGCAATATCGACCAGGGTCGGTCCTGATCCCCGGCTTAACGGCCTGATTATTCGCACTTCCGGCGCGCAGGTCGACGGCTGTTGGGCTGCCAGCCGCAAACGCGGGGGATACCGGCCCGCCGGCACTCCCTCGGAATGGACCCCCCTGTCCCTGATCCAGGTCAAGGGCGTTCCGGCCGCTCCGCGCTAGGATCAGCCCATCAACGCACTATCACCCGACCCGGGGGGGCGCCTGACATGGACCAGAGCCTGGAGTTCGACCGCGACCTGTTGCGCAAGTACGACATCAGCGGTCCCCGATACACGTCCTATCCGACCGCCCCCCAGTTTCACGACGGCTTCGGGGTGGCGGACTACCGCGAGGCGGCGGAGCATTCCAACGGCGAGCTGATCCCGCGCCCGCTCTCGCTCTACCTGCACATCCCGTTCTGCCGGACCGTGTGTTTCTACTGCGGCTGCAACCGCGTGATCACCGGCAACTACCGGCACGCCGGGGAATATCTGGCGCGGCTCGAGCGGGAGATCCGCTTGCAGGCACCCCTGTTCGATTCGGACCGGGTGGTCGAGCAGCTGCACTTCGGCGGTGGCACGCCGACGTACCTGGGCGGCGAGGACATGGCGCGGCTGATGGCGGCCCTGGGCCAAGCCTTCCCCCTCTCGCGCGAGGACGGCCGCGAATTCTCGATCGAGATCGACCCGCGCACGGTCTCGCGGGGGAAGGTGGCCCAGCTCGCCGGGCTCGGCTTCAATCGCATGAGCCTCGGGGTGCAGGACTTCGACCCGGCGGTCCAGGCCGCAGTCAACCGCATTCAGTCCGTCGAGCAGACTGCCGAGTGCATCGACGCCGCGCGCGAAGCCGGCTTCGGCTCGGTCAATCTCGACCTCATCTACGGCCTGCCCCGGCAGACACTGGAATCGTTCGAGCGCACCCTGCTGACCGTGCTGGCGCTGCGGCCCGAACGCCTGGCCGTGTACAACTATGCGCACCTGCCCGAGCTGTTCAAGGTCCAGCGCCAGATCCGCGCCGAGGAGATCCCCGACCCGGAGACCAAGCTCGCGCTGCTGGAGCTCACCATCGACCGGCTGACCGAGGCCGGTTACGTCTACATCGGCATGGACCACTTCGCGCTGCCCGACGACGAGCTCTCCCGGGCCCAGCGCGGCGGCGGCCTGCATCGCAACTTCCAGGGCTACTCCACGCACGCCGAGTGCGACCTGATCGGCCTGGGCGTTTCCGCGATCGGCCGCGTGGGAGACACCTACAGCCAGAATCTGCGTGACCTGGACGGCTACTACGACGCCCTGGACAGCGCCCGCCAGCCGCTCTGGCGCGGCATCGTTCTGACCGCAGACGACCGCCTGCGCCGCGACGTGATCAACGCCATCATGTGTCACTCCGCGGTGGATTTCCGCGACTTCGAGCGCCGCCAGGGGATCCGGTTCCGGAGCCATTTCGCCGCGGAGCTCGAGGACCTGGCACCGCTGGCAGCGGACGGCCTGGTGGAGATCGACGACACCGGGCTGGCGGTAACGCCGCTGGGACGGCTGTTGCTCCGTAACGTCGCGATGGTGTTCGACGCCTACCTGCGGGATCGTGCCCGGGAGCGGCCGGCCTTTTCCCGGGTGATCTAGGCGTTCCCCACGGCCCTCCGGCACGGGGCGCGGTCGAGTTCGCGCGGGCGCATGCGCGCGGAAACCATGCCGCGGTAGCGCGTCGCGAACAGACGCGGGTTCATGCCGCCTCCGGGAAGCAGGGGGCGCGACAGCGGGAGCAGCGGAAGCCGGTCGTCCATGGCGACACCCGGCGGGGAAACCAGTGCTTGCCGTCGGCACCCGGCGCCGGCTTGTCAATGCCCGGACCTTGAGCTGCGTCAACGCGGGCCACCCGGGGGAAGCCTACGCTTCCAGCCGGACAATCGGTCCGCAGAGGCAACCGCCATGAAGCGAATCCAGGGATGGTACGGCGCCCTGGGCACGGGGCTCTCGCTGTTGTTGCTCGTCTGTGCCCCGGTCACCGCGCGCGACGGCCTGAGCCTGTCCGCGGGCGCCGAATACAGCAGCGGCGATTACGGCGGCACCAGCTCCATCGACCAGTTGTACGTGCCGCTGACCGCGCGCTACCGCAGCGGGCGCTGGGGCCTGCGCCTGACCGTGCCGTTCCTGAGCGTCAGCGCACCGCCGGGCACGCTGATCATCGACAGCGGCGGCATGGGCACGGGGACCGGGACGGGCATGACCACCGCGCTGGGCGGGGTAACGGGGAGCCGGACGGGCGGCGGCGAAGTGCTTCCGGGAGCCGGCTCGAGCACCACCCAGAGCGGCCTGGGCGACGTCATCGCCGGCGCGACCCTGTACGACGTGGTCAACAGCGCCGCGCTCAACACCGCCATCGACCTCACCGGCAAGATCAAGTTCGGCACCGCCGACTACGACAAGGGGCTCGGCACGGGCGAGAACGATTACGCCGTGCAGGCCGACGCCTACAGCTACCTGGGCCGACTCACGACCATCGTCGAGGGCGGCTACCGGCTGCGTGGCGACCCGCCCGGGTACGATCTCAACAACACCGCCTACGGGGCCGTCGGCGGCTCCTGGCACATGCATCCCGATCTGCGCGCCGGCCTGATCTACCAGGCGAGCCAGGCGCCGATCGACGGCGGCTCGGGCGCCCGGGAGGCCACCCTGTTCGTGACCCGCGACCTTTCCGCGCGGCACCGGTTCACCGCTTACGTGCTCAAGGGATTCAGCGACGGCAGTCCGGACTGGGGCGCCGGGCTGCTGTTCACAGCTTCGCTCTGAACGGGCCACCATAATGTCATGTGAGCCGCAGCTTGACCCGCGTCAACGACCCAGGCGCGTGGCGGCCTACACTGGGCGGGCACGGCGACGGATAAGGGGCGCGCCCCCATTGGGGCGACGAAGGGCACCGGAAGGCACTGTCACTCATAGGGAGATGCAAGGATGAACGCCAAGGCAATCTTCAAGGGAGCGCTGATCGGCGGCTTCCTCGCCCTGATCGCGCTGCCCGCGGTGAGCTTCGGGCAGGATCAGGACCGCACCCGGGACATGGACCGGCTGCAGACGCCGGACCAGATGCAGGACCGGGACATGGACCGCACCCGGGACCGCCTGCACGACCAGGACGTGGACCAGACCCGGGACCGCCTCAAGGATCAGGACAAGACCAAGGACCAGGACATGGACCGGACCCGCGACCAGGACCAGCTGGATCAGCCGGACCAGGAGCGTGACCAGGATCGGCAGCACCAGAGCCTGAACGGTCCCCAGGCCATGGACCAGTCCCGCGACCGGGACATGGACCGCACGCAGGACCGGGACCGGATGCAGGACCAGACCGGCGACCAGGACCGGACCCGGGATCAGGACCGCCTGCGCGACCAGGACCGGATCTACGGGCAGCAGCTGATGTCCGACCAGGAAATCAGCCAGTACCGCGACCGGCTGCGGAACATGCAGACGGAGCAGGAGCGCCAGCAATACCGCGAGCAGCACCGGGAGCAGATGCAGGCGCGCGCCCGCGAGCAGGGGGTCACGCTCGACGCCAACGGCAGCGTGGAGGACAGCGGCTCCGAGGACTAATCCGCCGCAACGACTTCTTCAAGGGAGGCCCCCCTCCCGACCGACGGCGTGGATCCCCCCATTTCCCACGCCGTCTTTTTTTGTCCCCGCACACGACACCGCTCGCGGGATGACCCACCGTACCGAAACCGCTACACTTGCGCCCGGTCCGCGGGGCGCGGAAAGCGGATCCGTGGATTGCGACTACGCCAGCCGGGCCCGATCGCGGTCGCGTGGCCGGGCCCCGGGTGACTCCGTGCCCGGGTCCGCCTCGAGCGCACGAACCGGAATCCGCCACGATCCGGCACCCGGCGTGGCCAGCGAACAAATTTACCGACCCAGGAGGCGCGCATGCTGAGGGATGACCGGGAAAGCTACGGCAGCGTAACCAAGACGCTGCACTGGCTGCTGGTGCTGCTGATCGCAGGGATGCTGGTGGTCGGCTACGTGATGGCCGACATGCCGGACGGGGATCCGACCAAAGGGTTCCTGATCCACCTGCACGCCTCCACCGGCTTCCTGGTGCTGGTGCTGGGAGGGCTGCTCATCCTGTGGCGCCTGGTGAACCCCCGCCCGTCTCTGGCTTCCCTGCCGGGCTGGCAGCGCGCCATGGCGCACACGACGCACGGCCTGCTCTACCTGATCCTCATCCTCCAGCCGATCCTCGGGATACTGCTGATCAACAGCTCCGGACACCCCGTGAACGTGTACTGGCTGTTCAACCTTCCGCTGATCGCGGGCAAGAGCAAGGCGGCGGCCCACACCGTGCTGGAGATCCACGAGGTCGTGGCGGGGATCCTGATCGGAGTGGTCGCGCTGCACCTGCTGGGGGCACTGAGTCACCAGTTCGTCAGCCGCGACGGCGTCCTGCAGCGCATGCTGCCTGGCGGCAAGCGACCTCAGTAGCGGATCCGTCGGGCGAGGGCAGGGATCCGGCGCAGCTCTTCGAGCTCCTCCTCGTCCGGCAGCCGCGGCCGGTCCCGCTCGCGGTCCACGGTGCACAGGAAGCCCAGCGGCTCATCGCCGGTCGCGTGGAACTGGTGAAAGGTATCCGGCGCCACGTAGACGCAATCCGGCGGGCTGACGGGCTCCACGCGGTCGCCGAGCACCACTTCCCCCCGGCCCCGGATGATCACCACGGCGTGCGGATGCCGGTGGCGCTCGAGGGACGAGTAGCCGCCCGGCTCCACCTCGAAATACCGGGTCACGAAGCTCAGGGACTGTCCGTTCTCGCCTTCCCCCATCAGGGTCTGGCGGGTGATTCCGCGGAAATGCGTGCCTTCGCTCTTGTACTCGCGCACCCCGACGCCCTGCCAGCGGAAGGCCTCACCCCGGATGACCTTGGATGCCTGTTCACTCATGCGTGCTGCTCCCGTACGGCGTCCAGCAGCTCCCGCGCCCCGCGAACCAGGTCGCCCCGGGCGTAGAGGCTGCCGCCTATGAGCAGAATGGTATCAATCCCGTAGCGGCGCACCCATCCCGGTGCCCGGGCCACGTCCATGCCGCCAGCGGGGACCGGGAAGGCCGGATGCAGTTCCCCGAGCGGGCCCCGCAGGTGCCCGTTGATCGCCTCGCAACGCCGGCGGGAAAGGCCGAAGCGGCCGTCCGCGTTGGGATAGATCGAGGCGTCCGCGCCGGCCGCGCGGAACAGGTCCCCGAGAACAAGCTCCGGGGCAATGCCGTGCCGGCGCCCGAACGCACTCCCGGTCAGGGCCGGGTGCGCCATCAGTGCCAGACCGAACTGGTCCCTGGCCCAGCGCAGGCTGTCCAGGCCGGCGAGCCAGGGACTGACAAGGACGGCCCGGCAGCCGGCAGCGCGCGCTGCCTCAAGGCGCCGGGGGAACTCCGCGAAGGGCGCCGTGACGTTGGGCAGGTACAGGGCATTGCCGCCGACCCGCGCGTTGGCGCGTGTGACGGCCTCCTGGCAGCGCTGGAGCCGATCCGCGAACGGCGCCGACGGCTGGTCTGCGAGACCGTGGTCGTCCTTGATCAGGTCGATGCCGCCGGTGGCGAATGCCTCGCAGCGTCGCGCCAGCGCCGCCGCGTCCAGCCCTATGGGCTTGAGCGCGGTACCCAGCAGCGCGCGCTCGCGGACGCCAGTCAGCCGCCGGATGCCGGCGGTGCCGTACGCCGGCCCGCCAAGCCGCCGAAGCAGCGCCGCCGGCCAGGCGATGCCGGTGATCCGGATGCCTCGCTTGAGGGAGATGTTGCCGAACAGCACGTTGAGGAGCTGGGTAAGCTCGCCGCCGACAGTCTCCGGAGCATAGGAGATGCGGGCGCGGAAGCGGTTTCCGCCGGCGGGTTCCAGCGTCTCGATGCGTCCGACCATGGCCGACTCGATGCCCGGCGGCAGCGTGGCCGCCGGCAGCTCGACGGTCTGTTCCAGTGCGATCCCGCGCGCCTTCCGCTCCGGGCTTTCGCCGCGTCCGCAGGACAGCTCGTAGGTGATGCCCAACCGTTCGCTCACTGGCGCTCCTCGCTTGCTGACCGGGCGGCCTCTGCCGCAGGCTCCTTGCTCATGATATACGTGCCCGCGGGACAGCAACCGGGGAGCCGACCCCGCAGATGAGCCCAGCCGCCGTTCTTGCCGTCGCGCTCGGCCTCTGCGCCCTGGTCGCGGGCTGGCTGACGTTCGCCGGCCGGCTTCGTGCCTGGCGCGACGAGCGTATCTCGGCCCGGCCGTTTCCCGCCCGCTGGGACGCCGAGCTGCGCCGCAGCGTACCCCATTATCGCCTGCTTCCGCGTCGTCTGCGGGCGCGCCTGCGGCGCCGGGTTCGGGTGTTCCTGGCGCGCAAGCATTATCTGGGCGCCGAAGGCATGCCGATCGACGACCGGGTGCGGCTGACGATCGCCGCGTACGCCTGCCTGCTGATAGTCAATCGTCCGGGTCCCGCGTACCCGGCGGTGCGGGACATCGTGGTCTTTCCCGGCGCCTTCGCGGCATGGCGGGAAACGGTGGACGCCGCAGGGGTGCACGGCAGGCGGCGCGACGTGCTGGCGGGAGAGTCGTGGCGTGCCGGACGCGTGATGCTGGCCTGGGACGAGGTCCGCGACCTCGCTGGACGGCGCAACGTCGTGGTGCACGAGTTCGCCCACCAGCTCGACGACGAATATCCGGGCGCTCCGGGGGCTCCGCCCCAGCGCAACCCTTCGGACTACCGCGCGTGGGCCGCCGTGCTGAGCGCCGGCTACCGGGACCTCCGGGCGGCCCTGGCCGCCGGACGACCCACGCTGATCGATGCCTACGGCGCCACCGGGCCCGCCGAGTTCTTCGCCGTGCTCAGCGAGCTGTTCATCCAGGATCCGCGGGCATTGCGCCGCGCGCATCCAACCCTGTACGCGGCGCTGCGAGACTGGTACCGGCTGGACCCGGCGGGCTGGGTGGGCCGGCAGTGAGGCTGCCGGGACGCGGGACCGCTTGGGACGCATCGCCGAACCTGCCCGACTTGACCGCACGCCACCGACACGGAGAACGACACCATGCAGGACCTGTTCAGCGTCAGCGGCAAGGCTGCCCTCGTGACCCGGGCACCCGCGGCATCGGCCGGATGATCGCGCGTGTCCTCGTTTCGGGCGGCGCGCGCGTCTACATCGCCTCGCGAAAGCCGGAGGACTGCGCGCGGGTGCCCGGCGAGCTCGCCGGGCACGGCGAGTGCGTCGGGATACCGGCAGACCTGTCGAGTGAGGCCGGCGTCACCGCGTTGACCGACGAGATCCGCGGGCACGAGCAGCGCCTGGACTTCCAGCGACCCGGATACTAACATCCGATTCTGCAAGATAAGGAGTTCGCCGGCAGGGAGCCGGCGCGAAGCGACGCAAGACCCGAGCCGCAGTACGGAAACGAGGTCACCATGCCCGGCTCGACGAAGGACTACGTCGGGGCTTTGCCTGTCGACGCAAGGATGCTTCTCAGCAATCACCGGGGAATCCGCGAGGCGGGGCTCGTTCGCCGCCGGACACGGCTCGCCGCCCGGCTCGGCTCGCTCAAGCGCTATCTCGAGGATGGCGAACGGGTCACCATGATCACACTCCTGGCCCGGCACGCCGGTCCGTGGCGCGTTCTAAGGAAGGAGCCTGCCAGCCGTGCCCTGCTGGTATTCACCGACCGCCGCCTGTTCCAGGTCCCGGTGGCCCGGCGCGGTGGACGCCGCTGCGCCGTGGCACAGATCCGCTACACCGAGCGCCAGCGGGCCGAGCTGCGTGGCGGCACCCTCATCTTCTGGTTCGGCGGCGGCGGATGGGAACGCCTGCCGGGGATACCGATAGCCGACCGGGCCAAGGTCCGGAGGCTTCTGAAGGCTCTGCCACCGCCGCGCAAGTCGGGCCGGCGCCGATGCAAGCGTTACCTCTGTCCCCGCTGCACTGCCACCCTCGGCGCGGGCACCCGCCGCTGCGAGGGCTGCGGCCTGGATTTTCACGATCCGGCGAGTTGCGCGCGGAAGGGCCTGCTGCTGCCCGGTGGCGGCTATTTCCACCTTGGCTGCCGGCAGCAGGCCCGGCGCTGCGCCGCGATGGAAATCACCGTGCTGGCAGCTACCCTGTTCGGGGTCGCCGCCGCGCCGGACGCCTGGCTGTCGGTGGTGGCTGCGGGCATTATTGTGCTGGCGGGGCTGCGCCTGTCGCATGCCCGCCACGCTCGTCGCCTGGCCGAAGGCTACGTGCCGGTCGGGGCGGTGCGACCGACACGCCGATGAGCGGTACCACTTCGCGAAGGCATTGTCAGGTGCAGTACCCGCCACGGGGGCTGCGCCCGGACCCACGCCTCGGGTATCCTGTCTCCCGTCTCCCACGACCGGCCGGCGGCACCGTCGCGCGCACGCCGCTCGGGCCACGGTAACCCGGATTCAGGGGAAAACAGGCCATGAACGATACCGTGCGGCACGAATCCATCGACGGCGTCGCGACCATCACCCTCGATCGGCCCGACAAGCTCAACGCCATGAATCCGGCGCTGATCGAGGCGGCCGTGGAGGCGATCCAGCAGGCGGCCAGCGACGACGACGTGCGCGTGGTCGTCCTGACCGGGGCGGGTCGCGGCTTCTGCGTGGGCGGCGACCTGTCCGCCGGTGGCTTTGGCGGCGACCTGCCGCTGCAGGGGCAGATCGCGCGCCTGCGAGGCTCGATGCGCAGCGCCCAGCTGCTGCACGAAATGCCCAAGGTCACGATCGCGGCGATCAATGGTGCCTGCGCCGGCGCCGGCCTGTCCTGGGCCTGTGCCTGCGACCTGCGCTATGCAGCGAGCTCTGCCAGGTTCAGCACGGCCTTCCTGAATGCCGGGCTGTCGGGCGACTTCGGCGGCACCTGGAGCCTCTCGCGCATCGTCGGCGATGCGCGCGCCCGGGCGCTGTACCTGCTGGCGGACCGCTTCGACGCGTGGGATGCCGAGCGCTACGGTCTGGTATCGGAAACCCTGCCCGACGAGGACCTGATGGGGCACGTTGGCCGGATCGCCCGGCGCCTGGCCGCATCACCGCCGCTGGCACTGGCCGGGATCAAGGCCAACCTGAACGATTCGCAGCGCCTGAGCTTCAGCGAGGCTCTCGACCGGGAGGCGGAACGGCATGTGCGCTGCGCCAACACCGAGGACCATCGCGAAGCGGCACGGGCGTTCCTGGAAAAGCGGCCGGGCGTGTACAAGGGGCGCTAAGCTCGTCCATCCGTGACGGGGAGGCCGGACCGGGCGCCTGAACCGATCCGCGGGGGGGTCCGGTCAATGCGAATCGTCGGCGCCGGACACCCGCCGCTCCCGGAACGCCCAGCCGCGCTCGGAGAGCAACTCGCGCCACAGGAATGCGAAGTACCAGCCCAGTCCCCAGGCTTCGCCTGTCCCCACCGCCAGACTGACCTTTCCGGTGCCGTCCACGCCCGGAAGCAATCTCGCCCATACCTCGAACAATCCCGGCGCGAGGTGACGCACTTCCGGTACCGAAGAGGCGAGGAAGAGGCTCGCCAGGGTGATCCCGGCGAGGTTACCTGCCATGGTGTGATGCTTGCGCATGCGGAATCCTCCACCGTGCCCGCACGCCGTGTGCGGCGACGGCCCGCCGGGCACTCGTCCACGTGCCGACATTGTGACGCGTGCGACACCCGCCCGCCGTGACCTGCGTCACACCAACGCAACGCGCGTCGCCGCTTCACTACTCAGGGAAGCCCGCATCCCGGCGGCATGTGGAGCCCGTCCGTGCACATCAACTGACGATCCGTCCGGCCCATTGCCCAGGACGGACCTGCCACCCTCACGCCATAAGCATGGCACAGATCCGCAAAATTGCACGCCTGCGGCAGGCATGCCGGCGCAAGCTCAGCCGGCCGATGCCGAAGCTCGTGCCGCCGGCTGCCGCTGCCCGGCCGTCCGGTGCAGCAGCGACTGCATCTGCTGCATTTGCCGGTGCATGGCCCGCAGCCGCTGCAGCATCTGTCGCCTGCGCATGTCGTCGGAATTCGGGCTGACGTGCCTCAACGGCACGCGCAGGTGCAACGCCGGCTCAGCCGCCGCGCGGCAGGCTCACCCCGTCACGCAGCAGCTCGGTGAAGGAATCGGCGGGCAGGGCCGGCGCATAGAAGAAACCCTGACCCTCGGGACAGCCTGCCTCGCGGAGGATGGCGGCCTGTTCCCCGGTCTCGATTCCCTCGGCGACGAGGCGGATGTCGAGGCTCTGCGCGACGGCGATGATCGCCCGCGTGATCTGAAGGTCCTCCGGGTCGCCGGGCAGGCCGCGGACGAAGGACTGATCGATCTTGAGATAGTCGACCACGAACTGCTTGAGGTAATTCAGCGAAGAGTAGCCGGTGCCGAAGTCGTCGATGGCCACGGTCGGGCCGAGCGCGTGCAGCTGCGCCAGCATCCGGGCCGTGCGCTCCGGATCCTCCATGAGCATGCCCTCGGTGATCTCCAGGTCCAGGCGGGTCGGATCGAGCCCGGTTTCGGCAAGGATCCGGCTGACCCGGTCCACCAGCTCCCGGTCGCGGAACTGGCGCGGGGAGAGGTTGACCGCCATGCGCAGCGGGCGATGGCCGGCGCGCTCCCACGCGCGCGCTTGCGAGCACGCGGCGCGCAGGACCCACTCGCCGATCTGTCCGATCAGCCCGCTCTGCTCCGCCACCGGTATGAACTCACCCGGCCGCACCAGCCCGCGCCGGGGATGCTGCCAGCGAACCAGCGCCTCCGCGCCGATCACGCGCCCGCTGGCGAGCTCGACGCACGGCTGGAAATGCAGCACCAGCTCTTCCCGTTCCAGCGCCCGCCGCAGCTCGCCCGCGACCGCGAGCGTCTTCGCCGCCGCCGCGTTGATCTCGGGCGAGGCGAACTGGTACGTGTTGCGGCCGAGTTCCTTGGCTCGGTAGAGGGCGGCATCCGCGTGCTTGAGCAGGGTCTCCACATCCCGGCCGTCGAGGGGATAACAACTGATGCCCACGCTTGCGGAGGTGAACAGCTGCCCGCCGTCCTGCTCGAAAGGACGGGAAAGTACATCGATGACTTTCTGCGCCACCGCCCCCGCGTCCTGGCTGTCATCCAGCTCGTCCAACAGGACCGCGAACTCGTCTCCCCCCACCCGGGCCACCGTATCGCTCTCGCGAACGGCTTCCCGCAGCCGATCGGCGACCTGCTTGAGCAGGGCGTCGCCCGCGTCGTGGCCGAGGGAATCGTTCACGGTCTTGAACTGGTCGAGGTCGAGCAGCAGCAGCCCGGCAGTGCCGCGGCGGCGGCGCGCCCGCTGGACCGCTTCCCGCCCGCGTTCGAGGAGCAGGGCGCGGTTGGCCAGGCGGGTGAGAGCGTCATGATAGGAAAGGAACTCGAGCCGCGCCTCCGTGTCGCGGTGGCTGGACATGTCGTTGAAGATCGCCACGTAGTGCGTGATCCGGCCGGCATCGTCGCGCACCGCGCTAATCGCCACCAGCGCCGGATAGCGCTCCCCGTTCTTGCGACGGTGCCAGATCTCGCCCTGCCAGGCGCCGGTGGTCGGCAACACACGGGCGAGTTCGCGGTACAGTGCGGCATTGTGGCCGCCAGAGCCGACCTGTGGGGGCGTTTTCCCGAGCACTTCCTCCGCCGGGTAGCCGCTGATCCGGGTAAACGCGCCATTGACAGAGATGATGCGCCAGCCCGGGTCAGTGATCACGGCGCCCTCGACCATATTGTCCAGCGCGTTGGCCGCGATCCGGGCCTGGGCCTCGGCCTGGCGCCGTGCCGTGATGTCCTTGGCGACCCCGCTGATACCGACGGTCTCGCCGTCTACCACGACCGGTCCGCCGGTCGCGGTCATCTCACGGCGCTCGCCACTGGCCGAGATCACGGCGAACTCCAGGCTGCGCAGCTCGCCGGCGAGCATGCGCCGGAACTCGTTCCAGCAGTTGTCGACATCCGCCGGATCGATCACCCGGGCAAATGACGGCAGGGCACGCAGCGACTCGAGGTCGCGGCCGGTCATCTCCTGTGCGCTCGCATTGGCGGAGACGAAGCGGCCCTCGCGGTCGAGAAAATAGACCGCGTCCGGGTTGTTGTCGAACAGGGAGCGAAAGCGCTGCCATCCTTCGTCGAGCAACCGCTCGGCGCGCCGTCGCTCGGTCACGTCGCGCACGATGCCGCAGACTTCGCGCACCTCGCCGTCGCGAACGATCGGCGTGCTGGCCAGCTCGACCGTGACGCGGCTGCCGTCGCACCGCAGCAGGTCCAGCTCGTACTGCTGCGCCTCCGCCACGAGGCTGCCGCGGAAATGGTCCAGCACCGTTTCGAGCTGATCCTCGGGGAGCACCTTGCGGAAGTGCTCCCCGATCACCTCTTCCGGGGCATACCCGGTCAGGCGGCTGGCGCCGTGGTTGAATTCGAGAAAACGGCCCTCGCGGTCGACCACATACACACCGTCGGTACTCAGCTCGAACAGCGAACGGTAGCGTTCGCGGCTCTCGCGCTCCCGGGACTCTGCCTCGCGTCGCTCGCTCAGATCGCGCAGGATCACCGCCACGCGCGTCTTTCCGTTGGGATCGGCGAACGCCCGAGCGCTCACCTCTACCGCGACGCTGCTGCCGTCGCCCCGGACCAGTTCCAGCTCTCCACGCGCTTGGCCGTTGCGCGCGCGCTCCTTCAGGTAGGCCGCCATCGACGGTGCCGATTCCGCCACCAGCGCGCGCCAGCCGAGCCTTATCAGCTCTGCCTCGGTGCGGCCGAGCAGCCGGCAGGCGGCCGGGTTCGCCGCGAGGATTCCGCCGTCCGGCTGGTTCAGGAGGATCCCGTCGAGGCTGTGCTCGAACAGCATCCGCAGGCGCTCCTCGCTGGCCCGCAGCCGCGCGCCCGGTTCCCGCGACGGTGATACTTCCCGCACGGTCCCACGTACGCCGATGATGCGTCCGTCCCGGCGCAGGGGCACCGCCGTGCAGTGCGCCGTCACCTGCTCGCCGTTGCGGCGGACCAGCGTAGTCCGGAAGTGTAGCGATTCGCCGGCGAACGCCCGGGACATCAGCCGGCTCGCCCGGGCGAGCTCCTCGGGAGGCAGCAGGGCCGTGTAGGGCGTGCCCTTCAGCTCGTCCCGGGGCCACCCCAGGAGCATTTTCCCCTGCCCGCTGATACCCGCGATCCGGCCCTCGGCGTCGAGAGTGTAGACCGAGCCCGGGAACTCGGACAGGAAGGCGTCATGCACCTGCAGGCGCTGCTCCAGGGCGCCGCGCGAACGCTCGAGCCGGCGCAACCGGCGCCAGGCAAAGCCAAGCCAGAGCAGCAAAATGGACAGCAGCAACACCAGCGCGACCACGGGCGAGAACGACGCGGCGTGCGATCGGCCCGGCGGCACCTCCCACAACCACAGGACGCCCGCAAGCAAGCCGGCGAGAGCGAGGGCCAGACAGACGCCCCTGGCCTGGTGCCGGAGCCGTCGGGGTGGACTCATATCGTGCGTGCCATACGCTTTTCGTTGTTGTCGGAACTCGAGCAGGACATGCGACGGCGGTCGGCGTGTTGCCACGCCGACCGGCCGGGCCGCTTCAGGTCTTGCTGATCCTGAGTATCTCAGCGCAGGCCGGAGCCGGCAGGCAACGGCGGGCCGACGGACGGTAGCTTGAAATTGATAGACAGGATCAGGGGCTTGCACTATTCTGCATTCTGGTTCGTGAACTTGCCCTTCCGACGTGCCCGTCGGGACACGCCGCCCGCCGCCTAGCCTCGGGGACAGGGACGAGAGAACGACCGAAGGAACGGGTCCTCGTCCGGGACCGAACGGGCTTCGCGTGCGGGCCATGCGCTGCCCGGCGCCGGGCATAGACCCTTTCCGCAGATTCCGGCCTGCGGGCGATCGGCCCGGACCGGGGGTGTTCAGTCCTGCTTAGTGAACGTGGCCATGAAGTCTATTTATGTCGGAAACCTGCCGTTCAGCGCGACCGAAGACGAGGTGCGCGAGCTGTTCTCGCCCTTTGGCACCGTCGGTACCGTCAAGCTGATCACCGATCGCGACACCGGCCGCCCGCGCGGCTTCGGTTTCGTGGAAATGGAGGCCGCCGAGGCCGATGCCGCGATCGAGGCACTCAACGGCAAGGAAATGGGGGGGCGAACCCTGCGTATCAACGAGGCCCAGCCCCGCAACCAGCAGCGCCCACGCCAGCGCGCCCGCTGGTAGCCATTCCGCCCTCGACCCGGAGGCGGTTCTCCGGAGGTCCGGCCGCCAGGCCGGGCAGGGGGCGTCGTGCTGGCTGTCGGCACGGCGTCGGGGCCGTGCCGGGCGCGTATGCGTAATGCTGGTTATCGGCCGGTCGGCAGCGGGAGATCGAGCTCCGCGCCGGGGGCCAGCGTGTACGTGCTGCCGTCGAGGGCCACGGTGACGGGACTCGCGGTGGAGCGCAAGGCGGTCAGGTGCACCCGGGCCGGTTCCAGCACCAGCTCCAGCGCGTGTCCGCGGTAGCGGATACGCACCGCCAAGCGGTCCAGGGCCTCCGGCAGGCAAGGATCCAGCCAGAGGGTGTCGCCGCGGGTCGAGATCCCGGTAAAGCACCGCTGGACCAGGTCAACGGTGCCGGCCATCGCACCCAGGTGGATGCCCTCGGCCGTGGTACCGCCCTGGATGTCGTGCACGTCGCTCGCCAGCGCTTCGCGGAATTCCGCCCAGGCGCGGGGCCGGTCCGAACGTGACAGCACCCGGGCGTGGGCGACCCGGCTCAGGGTGGAGCCGTGCGCGGTGCGCTGCAGGTAGTATTGCACGTTGCGCGGGATCGTCTCGTAGGTAAAGGGATAGTCCAGACGGCTGAACAGCTCGCGCAGTTCCTCCGAGGAGAACAAGTAGAACAGCATCAGCACGTCCGCCTGCTTGGACAGGCGGTAGCGGTTGGGAGTATCGCCCTCGGCCTCCAGAATCCGGTCGAGGCGCTGGATGTCACCGTAGCGCTCCCGGTAGGCCGCCCAGTCGAGCTCGGCCAGCTCCTCGTAGCCCTCGAACTGACTGATGATGCCCTCCTCGTGGAAGGGTACCCGCATGCGGCGGCTGACCCGGTCCCACAGCTCGAGCTCCGGCGCGTCGATCGCAAGCAACCGCTCGAGCTCCCGTCGCCGGTCGGCCGGCAGCCGCTCGAGGAGCTCCAGCGCCGTCACCAGCACCCAGACCGCCATCACGTTGGTATAGGCGTTGTTGTCGAGACCCGGGCGGGACGCGTCGGGGTAGGCGTCGTGATACTCGTCCGGGCCCATCACGCCGCGGATCTCGAAGCGTTCCACGGACTCGTTCCAGCTTGCCCGGCTGGCCCAGAAACGCGCGATCTCGAGCAGCATCTCGGCGCCGTAGAAGGCCATGAACTCCATGTCGCCGGTCACCTGGAAGTACTGCCACACGTTGTAGACTACCGCGGCGTTGACGTGTAGCTGCAGATGGCTGTTGTCCGGTATCCAGCGCCCCGACCGGGGATTGAGGTGCAGTTTCTGGCTCTCCTCGCGGCCGCTGCTGCCGCTCTGCCAGGGGAACATGGCACCGCGCCACCCGGCGCCGGCCGCGGCGGCGCGAGCCACGCCGAGGCGCCGGTAGCGGTACATCAGCAGCGCCCGCGTGATCTCCGGCATCCGCAGGTTGATGGTGGGGAACACGAACAGCTCGTCCCAGAACACGTGCCCCCGGTAGGCCTCGCCGTGCAGGCCGCGCGCGGGCACGCCCGCGTCGAGGTCCATCACGTGCGGGGACGCCGTCTGCAACAGATGGAACGTGTGCACGCGCAGCGCCCGCAGCGCCTCCCTGCCGTCGCTGCCGTCGCGTTCGGTGAAGTCGATCCCGAAGCGCTCCCACAAGTGCTCCCACGCCCGCACGTGGTCCGACTCCAGCGCTGTCCATCCGGCAGCGCCCCGCACCGCATTGCGGGCCGCGAGCAGCGGCTCGGAGATGGCGGCATCGCGCGAGCAGTACAGGGCGACCGTCTTGTCGACCGTCAGCGGCTCGCCCGGCGCGACCTTCACCCGGAACGTGCGTCCCACGCGGCCGCCCTCACGGGTCCGGCGCGCCGCGACCCGGAGCGGCTGCCCGTCTCGGGCCAGGCAAGTGCGTGAGGCCAGCGCGACCACCAGGCGGGACTGGCGGGTGCGGACCCGCAGCCAGGCCTCGTCGTCGGCTTCGTGACCGGCATCCAGGAGCTCCAGGTGATGGCCGTCGAGCTCCCGGTAGCGCGCGACTCCGGTGTTGCTCACGTTGCCATCCAGGTCGGATGCCAGCTCCAGGGTGCCAGTCCAGTCCTCGGCCACGATGATCTGGCGCAGCGCGGCCAGGTGCGGCTCCGCCATGTGCACCAGACGCCGCTCCGAGAGGCGCGTGGTGCGTCCCGCCGCGTCCCGGAAGCGCAGGCGTGTCAGCAGCAACCCGCGACGCAGGTCCAGGGTCTGGCGGTATTCCAGCAGGTCGGCATCGGCGAGGCGCAGCCATGCGCCGTCGGCGATACGCAGGCGCAGGCACAGCCAGTTGGGGAAATTGACCAGGTCCTCGTTCTCCACCTCCCGTCCGGCGATCGCGGTCACGAGGCGGTCGTAACCGCCGGCGAGGTAGGTCCCCGGGTAGTGCACCCCGTCGGCCTCGGCCCAGGCCGACGCCCCGCGCGTGGCGAAGTAGCCGTTGCCCAACGTGCACAGCGCTTCCCGGAGCCCTTCCCCGGCGGGATCGAAGCCGTCCCGGGTCAGGGTCCAATCGCTCATGACTCGTTGCCGCTCCCGGCCACCAGGCACTCCAGCAGCCTTGCCACCGCGTCCGGGTCCGCCAGGCGATAGCGCGCCGCCGTGGCACGCGGCCGGGCGGCCACCAGGATGCCGACCCCGCGCCCGGCGAGCGCGGCGAAGGCGTCCTCGTCGGTCTCGTCGTCGCCGACGTAGACGGGCAACACGCGGTCGGCATCGAGGTGCATGGCACGCATCAGCCAGTCCAGCGCGCGCCCCTTGTCCCACTCCAGCCGCGGGCGCAACTCGTATACCTTCTTGCCGCCGGTCCGCCGCAGCTCGGGATGGGCAGCCAGGACCTCGGTCACGGCCTGCCGCACCGCGGGAAGGTCGGCATGGGATACCAGCCGGTAGTGCACCGCCACGGCGTAGGTCTTGTCCTCCACCAGCGCTCCCTCGACGCCGGCGAGCCGCGCACCCAGGCGCGTTGCCGCCTCGTGAATCGCCGGGACGTACTTCTCGCCGCGGGGATACGCCTGGCGAAACCCGTTCGGGCCGCTGATCTCGAAGCCGTGGCTGCCGGCGTAGTAGAGGGCGTCGAGCCCCACCATGCGGGCGACCTCCTCCCGCGCCCGGCCGCTCACCACCGCCACCGGCATCCGCCGCGCGAGCCTGGCCAGCGCCTCGCGTACGGACGCCGCCAGCACGGCCTGCTCCGGCCGGTCCACGATCGGTGTCAGGGTGCCGTCGTAATCCAGGAACAGGGCCGGATCCCGGCCTGCGAGCATCGCGGCGACCATCTCCGGCCGATCGGGTACGGCACCCGTGCTGGCAAAGGTGAACCGTTCCAGGTCATTCACCACCAGATCGGCCCCGGCCTGCCCCAGAAGGCCTGCGTTGCGGCCGTGGTCCAGGCCCACGACCAGCGCGAAGCCGCCCCGGCGGCCCGCCTGGACGCCCGACACCGCGTCCTCCACCAGCATTGCTTCCCGGGGCCCGACGCCGAGCCGGCGCGCGGCTTCCAGGTACATGTCCGGCGCCGGCTTGCCCGCCAGGCCGGCCTCGGCCAGATCGACCCCGTCCAGCACCAGGTCGAACAGTCCCTCCAGGCGCGCGCGCTGGAGCACGAGGCGCCCGTTGCGGCTGGAGGTCACCGCCGCCGTGGCCAACCCCGCCTCCCGGGCCCGGTGCAGGAAAGCCACGGAGCGATCGAACACCTCCACGCCCCGGTCCTGCAGCAGCCGGAGGTAGCGCTCGTTCTTGCGATTGCCGATGCCGCACACCGTCTCCGCCGACGGCGGATCCCCGGGGGTGCCCCAAGGCAGCCGGATGCGGCGTGCGGCCAGAAACGCCGCGACGCCGTCATAGCGGGGCTTGCCGTCGACATAGGCGTAGTAATCCCGCTGCGCGTCGAACGGCGCCGGCCCGGCCCCGCCCGCGGGCGCGTGAGCGGCCAGGAAGTCGTCGAAGACTTCCTTCCAGGCCGCCGCATGCAGCGCCGCCGTGCGCGTAACCACCCCGTCGAGATCCGCGAGCACGGCGCGGATACGCCGGGGATCGATCACCGGCCGGCGACTGTCGGCCGGTGGCCGGCCGGCCTGGGCGGACTTGCGGGACGGCATCGCGTCTCCCCATGGCTGCGTGGAACATCCGGGGCGGGGCCTGGCGCCTCCATCGGCTGCCACTGTACAGGACACGTCGGCGCCGCATTACAACCTAGCAGCACCACGCAGCCGGTTGTTTGATTCGCGTCATTCCGCGCGCCGGTTTGGCGGCGGCTGCGTCTCGTGTGCAGGGCTTTGCTCCGGGCCGATTCTCGACTACCATTTACAAATACAGATGATTCCTATTCTCGTGTCTGGCGCGTCCGGCATCGCGCCGCACCGAGGTTCGCGCCCTACAGGACGTACCGGCACCGGCAGCCCACCGACGCCGATGCCGCCGGGGCGTGATCGACAGCCTCAATCCCGCCGCGGAACAGCTGTTCGGGTACCGCGAAAGCGAGCTCACGGGCGAGAACGTGCGCATACTCATGCCCTTGCCCTACCGTGATGAGCACGACGGCTACCTGCAGCGTTACCTGGAGACCGGCGAGAAGCACATCATCGGCACCGGGCGCGAGGTTACGGGACTGCGCCGGGACGGCACTACCTTCCCCATGGATCTGGCCGTCGGCGAATTCGAGCACGACGGCCACCGCTACTTCGCCGGCGTGGTGCGCGATGTGACTGACCGGCACGAGTACGAGAACGGCATGGGGCAGGGCTTGTCGATCTGCCACTCGATCGTACGCAGCCATGGCGGCCGCATCGGGCTCGCCCGCAACCATCCGCATGGCACGCGGTTCACGTTTGCCATACCCTTGCACGATGATCTCTGATCCCGCGACGCCGACCGTCTACGTGGTCGACGACGAGAACGCGATCCGGGACGCCCTGGGGCTTCTGCTGGAGACCGAGGGCTGGCGGGTCCTGAGCTACGAGTCCGCCGACGCCTTCCTCCGCGACTGCGGCCCCGGCAGCCGCGGGTGTGTCGTGCTGGACCTGAACATGCCCGGCCTGAACGGGCTCGAGGCCCAGGACCGCCTGCGGGAGCAGGGCATCGACATGCCGGTGATCATCCTCACCGGCAATGCCGATGTGCCGGCGGCGGTCCGCGCCCTGAAGCACGGTGCGCTGGACTTCATCGAGAAGCCGTTCAGCGAACGCGACATGCTGGCCGTGGTCGGCCGTGCCCTGGAGCAGGACCGGCGGCGCGCGGAGGCGTCGCGCCAGCGCTCCGAGATCGGGGGGCGAGCGGCGACCCTGACCGGGCGGGAGCGGGAAATCATGGCGCTGATCGTGGCCGGTAAGGCCAACAAGGTGGTCGCCAGTGACCTGGGCATCAGCGAACGCACCGTGGAGCTGCACCGCTCGCGCATCATGAAGAAGATGGGTGCCCGATCCGTGGCGGAGCTGGTGCAAATGAACCTGCAGCTGGGAAGACGGTACGAATCCTCGTAGGTTGGCGTGGCTGTTCAGCGAGCCGCGCGGGACACCCGCGTGGCGCTTCCACCGGTGCCGCGGTCGGGGTATCCTCCTGCAACCGGGCAGCGGCGGGGACGGCCGTCGATCCGGGAGCCGGCGAGCCGAGCGCCCGGCCGAACGCTGACTGGCGTCAATGTTCCGCCGCGGCGGCTGGTGTTGAATGGTCGCCATCGGCCGCCGGGAGCGGCGACGGAACCGGATGCAAGCGAGACGGGCCAGGGGGATGAACGCCAACGCCGTAAGACTGACCGACCCGGTCGGAACCGTGTACATCGTGGATGACGACGATGCCGTGCGCGACGGCGTGTCCCTGCTGGTCCAGGCCTGCGGCTGGACCGTGGCCGCGTTCGATTCGGCGGAGGCGTTCCTGTCCCGCTACGCGCGGGCGGAGAACCAGTGTCTGGTGCTTGACCTGCACATGCCGGGGATGAACGGCGCGGAGCTGGAGGAGCACCTCCGGGCCCAGGGCAACGATATCCCGGTGATCGTGATCACCGCGTACAAGGAAGATCCCCTGATTACCCGCGCACGTGCCGCCGGCGCCGCGCGGGTACTCACCAAGCCCTTCAACGACGCGGACCTGCTGGAGAGCATCGAGCAGGCCGTGGGCAAGCCGCAGCCCTAGCCATCCGCAGACAACCCGTCCGGACTTCCCGTCCCGGTACGGGTAATTACGTATTTCGCCCCTTTCCCCTTCCTCCTAGAGTTTGCTTCACACGATGAATCGAGCGGGCCGCAGGTGCCTGCGCCCGCGGGAAGCAACACCGGCGGCCAAGCCGGCGAAGGAAAAGGGGAGTACGAAGATGGGCATGTCAGCGATCGTCGACCTGGAGCAGCGCAAAAATTCCTGCCTCTGGTGCGGAGCCAGGCAGAACTGTATCGCGGCATCGCTGGAGGCCGCGGATGCGGCCCTGCTGGAGCCGGTCAAGCGCCCCTCCCGGGTGGTCCGCCGCGGACAGCACCTGTTCCTCGCGGGAGACCAGCTGCCGGCGCTTTACGTGATCCGCTCCGGGTCGATCAAGAGCTACGTCATTACCGAGGACGGCGAGGAGCAAATCATCGGCTTCCACCTGCCCGGCGACACGATCGGCTTCGACGCCCTGGCCACCGGCGAGGCCCGCTCCAACGCCGCGGCGCTGGAGACCTCCAGCATCTGCACGCTGCCCCTGGAGGGGCTGTGGCAGGTCGCCGAGCGCTCGGTGACGCTGCGGCGCGAGCTGATCAGGGGCATGAGCCGGGAGGTGCTGCGGCTGACCGGAATGCTGCAGAACGAGCGTCGCACCGCCGATCAGCGCCTGGCCGCCTTCCTGCTGGACCACGCCGACAACATGGGCCGGCGCGGCTACTCGACCGAGGTGTTCAACCTGTCCATGTCACGCCGGGACATCGGCAAGTACCTGGACATGGCCACCGAGACGGTCTCGCGGGTGCTGACCCGGTTCCAGGGTCTGGGGCTGCTGGCGACCAACCGCAACGAGATCCGCCTGCTCGACCCGACGGGCCTGAAGCACCTGGTGACCGAGGGAGGGATCGGGGATACCTCCCGCGCGGTGACCCATCACTGAGCAGCGCACGAACACATCTCCTCCGCGCGCCTGGCCCGGAGCCCGCCGGCTCCGGGCCTTTCTTTTTGGTGCGGGCACGGGATGGTCAACGACTTGCCAACCCGGTCAGAGGTAATGCCTCATCGCAACGCTCCTGTCGGCCTGTCGCACAGGGTGCCTCGCCCGGCGTCGCAAGAGCTTGATACGGGTCAATGTCGGAGTCCTGGCAGCAGCATCTAATGGGTCTGCCGGGCCGCGGGCTGTTGTGGATACGCTTGTCGCGCTGCCCGCGTGGCCCGGCCATGCCGCGGTATGGACCGGACGCACCGGGCCGCTGCCAGAGCAGAGGGGACGGTCTTTTGCCCGGAGCCGGAAGGAGGCCACGATCATGGCCGGGACACGCACCACCAGTACCAGCTCGGCCAAGGCCGCCGCGGCGATGCGCAAGGCGATCCCCGAGCACGAGCGCCACCGGCGCATTGCCGAAGCTGCCTATTGGCGCGCGGAGAAGCGCGGCTTCCCGGGCCGTGATCCCCTCGAAGACTGGTTGGTCGCGGAAGCCGAGTTCGAGCACACGAACGACCGCGGCTCCCGCGCCAGAGACTGACCCGATGCTCGGGAGCGCCGACCGCAACCGTACGGAGGGGTCGCTGCGAGGACGCCCGGCATGACACAGCCAGGCGGGCAGTACGCCGCCCCCGAGCCCGATCCCGGGGAGTTCGCGGTCAAGGACTGTGCCCTGATCGCGATCGCCACCGGCCTGCGCGCGGTCACGCTCGGGGACCTGCAGGACCACCTCCGGGTCGTGGCCCTGGAGAGCCTGTACTACCACTTCTGGGGCGGCCTGCTGCAGCAGCGGTTCGAGCCGCGCGAGTACAACAACGACTTCGCCGAGTGGGCGCGGCACGCGCTGCACTATGCACCGCTGGCCGAACGGCTGGCGGTGCTCGATCCGACCGATCACCCGGACCTCGGGGACCTGCGCCGGGAGCTTCTCGACCGGGTCGAGGAAAGCCTGTACGAATCCGAGGATCTCGGCTGGATGCACGCGATCCGTCCGTTCGAGTTTATCCGCTGCCAGACGGTCGTGTTCGACACCGACCGGCGCATCCGGGGCCCGGACGAGCTGGCCGACGTGATCCCGGCGCTGCCGCCGAGCAGCCTCTTCTACCATTTCATCGACGCCCGCCGGCGCGAGCCGCTCGGCGTGGACGACTTCCGCGCTTGGCTGCAGGGCTGGGGACCGGACCGGCAGGCGCTGATCGACCGGCTGTCCGGGGTCGACCCCTACGAGGGCGGGCTCAACGAGCTGCGCGCCAGCCTGGTGGCCGCGTTCACCGGCGGGGAGGGCGCGTGAGCCTCCTGGACCAGTACGCCGAGGTGGTCGGGCCGGCGATGATCGACCACCTGGCGCAGCTGGCCGCGCCACTTCAGGGCGCGCGCGTGGTGCACGTCAACTCCACCCGCGTCGGCGGCGGAGTCGCGGAGATCCTGGGCAAGCTGGTGCCGCTCACGCGCGAACTCGGCGTCGACGCGCAGTGGGAGGTGATCAGCGGCGACCAGGACTTCTTCCAGTGCACCAAGAACATGCACAACGGCCTCCAGGGCTCGCCGGTCAATCTTTCCGAACGCCTGGTCCAGGCCTACGAGACCACCACGGAGCGGGCCGCCAGCCTGCTGGGCGCGCGGCTCGCCGAGGCGGAGTTCGTGTTCATCCACGATCCGCAGCCTGCCTACCTGCTGCGCTTCTTCCCTGAGCGGCACGGCAAGTGGATCTGGCGCTGCCATATCGACGTCAGCCACCCGTACCGGCCGGTGTGGAAATACCTGCGGAACATCGTCGGCGGCTACGACGCGAGCGTGTTCTCGCTGGCCGCGTTCGCCCAGGCGCTGCCCTGCCCGGAATACATCGTCCCGCCCAGCATCGATCCGCTCGCGGACAAGAACATCGACCTGGAAGACGCCGAGCTGGGGGCCGTTCGCGCCCGTTTCGGGCTGGATCCGCAGCGGCCGCTGGTGGTCCAGGTTTCGCGCTTCGACCGCTTCAAGGACCCGGTGGGGGTGATCCACGCCTTCCGGCTCGCGCTCCGCTACCTGCCCCGGCTGCAGCTGGTGCTCGCAGGGGGCAGCGCGAGCGACGACCCGGAGGGCGACGTGGTGCTGCAGGAGGTGCGGTCCGCCGCGGCGGACGATCCGGACGTGCACGTACTGCTGCTGCCGGCGGACGACCATCGCACGGTCAATGCCCTGCAGCGCTGCGCCGACGTGGTCCTGCAGAAATCCTTGCGCGAGGGCTTCGGCCTGACCGTCACCGAGGCCATGTGGAAACATCGCCCGGTGATCGGCGGCAACACCGGGGGAATCCGGCTGCAGGTGTTCGACCACCATACCGGCTACCTGGTCAGCACCCCGGAAGGCGCTGCGCTGCGGATCCGGCACCTGATCGCGCGGCCGGACCGGATCGCGGAAATGGGACAAAAGGCGCACAATCTGGTGCGCGACAATTTCCTGATCACGCGTCAGCTGCGGGAATACCTGACGCTCATGGTCGCGCTGCTGCACGCAGCGCGCGAACGCATCGAGCTGGGTTGACGCCGCCGGAGACGGCAACCGAGGCATGAGCACCCACCGCTGGGCAGTCTGGCCGGGCAAGCCCTATCCCCTGGGCGCCACCTGGGACGGCGAAGGGGTGAACTTCGCGCTGTTCGCGGAACAGGCGGTGTCCGTGGACCTGTGCCTGTTCGACGTCACCGGCCGCGAGGAGACCGGCCGTATCTCGCTGAGCGAGCACACCGACCTGGTCTGGCACTGCTACCTGCCGGAGGCCCGCCCGGGGCAGCTCTACGGCTACCGGGTGTACGGCCCGTACGAGCCCGAGGCGGGGCGGCGCTTCAATCCGAACAAGCTGCTGATCGACCCCTATGCCAAGAGCATCGAGGGAGAGATCCACTGGAGCGACGCCCACTTCGGCTACCTGCTGGACGACCCGGACGAGGACCTGTCCTTCGATTCGCACGACAACGCCGCGGACATGCCCAAGTCCAAGGTGATTGATCCCGCCTTCACCTGGGGGGACGATCATCCGCCCCGCATCCCCTGGCACGAGACAGTGCTCTACGAGCTCCACGTGAAGGGCTTCACCTTCCTGCACCCGGAGGTACCGCCGACCCTGCGTGGCGCCTACGCGGGCCTGGCCAGCGCGCCCGCCATCGCGCACCTTCAGAGTCTGGGCGTGACCGCAGTGGAGCTGATGCCGGTGCACCACAGCATCACCGAACGGCGCCTGGCCGACCTGGGTCTGGTCAATTACTGGGGCTATAACACCATCGGCTACTTCGCGCCGGACCGGCGTTTCTCCGCCACCGGCCACCTGAACGAGTTCAAGACCATGGTGAAGTCGCTGCACTCGGGCGGGATCGAGGTCATCCTGGATGTGGTCTACAACCACACCTGCGAGGGCAACCACCTCGGCCCGACCCTGTCCTTTCGCGGCATCGACAACCCGGTCTACTACCGGCTGCAGACCGGCGAGCCGCGCTATTACATGGACTTCACCGGCACCGGCAACACCATGAACATGCGCCAGCCCCGCGTGCTGCAGCTGATCATGGACAGCCTTCGCTACTGGGTGCTGGAGATGCACGTCGACGGCTTCCGCTTCGACCTAGCCTCCGCGCTGGCCCGGGAGCTGCACGAGGTGGACCGCCTGGGCACCTTCTTCGACATCATCCACCAGGACCCGGTGCTGTCGCAGGTCAAGCTGATCGCCGAACCCTGGGACCTGGGCGAGGGCGGCTACCAGGTGGGGAACTTCCCGGTGGGCTGGACGGAATGGAACGGCAAGTACCGCGACGTGGTGCGCGCGTTCTGGCGCGGCGACGCGGGCCAGGTGCCGGAGCTGGCGTCGCGCCTTACCGGGTCCAGCGACCTGTACGCGGCCGGGGGCCGGCGACCGGTGGCCAGCATCAACTTCGTCACGGCCCACGACGGCTTCACGCTGCAGGACCTGGTCAGCTACGAGGCCAAGCACAACGAGGCCAACGGCGAGGACAACCGCGACGGTGACGACCACAACCTGAGCTGGAACTGCGGGGTCGAGGGGCCGACCGACGACCCCGAGATCCTGGCCCTGCGCGGCCGCCAGAAGCGCAACTTCCTCACCACCCTGCTGCTCTCCCAGGGCGTGCCGATGCTGGTCGCCGGTGACGAGGCAGGACGTACCCAGCAGGGCAACAACAACGCCTACTGCCAGGACAACGAGGTCAGTTGGCTCAGCTGGGATCCCGCGGCGCGGGACCTGGAGCTCCAGCGCTTCGTGGCGCACCTGGTCGCGCTCCGGCGCGAGCACCCCATCTTCCGTCGCCGGCGCTTCTTCGAGGGCAGCGTGGTCGAGGGCGTCGGCCTGAAGGACATCACCTGGCTCACCCGCGAAGGCGAGGAGATGGACCAGTACGACTGGCAGGAGCCGGAGCTGCGCGTGCTGGGGATGTTCCTGCTGGGCGACGGGCTCGAGGAGTACGACGCCCGGGGCCGGCAGCTGGTGGACGACAACTTCCTGCTGCTGTTCAACGCCAACCCGCGCGCGGTGCCGTTCCGCATTCCGGGCGCCCCGGCGGTCGCGGTATGGGAAGCCGTCGTGGACACGGCCTCCGGCGGCCCACAGTCGCTGTACGCCGCCGGCCAGCGCTACCCGCTGCAGGGCCGGAGCATGGCGGTGCTGCGACAGACCAACGGAACCCACAGGCAGTCGCCGTGATCCGGCGCCACCGCGAGACCGGGTTCGGCGCCGAGATCATGCCCGACCGCCAGGTGCGTTTCCGGCTCTGGGCGCCGGCGGCGGCGTCGGTCTGTGTGGTGTCGGACGGCAATCCGGAGCTGCCCATGGCCCCGCAGCGCGGGGGCTGGTTCGAACTCGTCACGGGCGTTCTGGGGCCCGGGGACTGCTATCGCTACCGCATCGACGGCGGCGCGGCCTGTCCGGATCCCGCTTCGCGCTACCAGCCGCAGGACGTACACGGACCCAGCGAGGTGATCGATCCCGCAGCCTTCGAATGGCGCGACGACGGCTGGCGCGGGCGGCTCTGGAGCGAGGCCGTGATCTACGAACTGCACCCGGGTACGTTCACGCCCGCTGGCGGCTTTGACGGCGTGCGCGGGCGCCTGGGCCATCTCTGCGACCTGGGCGTCACAGCTATCGAACTGATGCCGGTGGCGGACTTCCCCGGTCGCCGCAACTGGGGCTACGACGGCGTGCTGCCGTTTGCACCCGACAGCAGCTACGGGCGCCCGGAATCCCTCAAGCGTCTGGTGCAGGCGGCACACGGCCACGGCCTGATGGTCCTGCTCGACGTCGTCTACAACCACTTCGGCCCGGAAGGCAACTACCTGCACGGTTACGCCCCGCAGTTCTTCTCCCGGCGCCACCACACGCCCTGGGGCGCCGGGATCAACTTCGACGGGGTCGATGCCGGCCCGGTGCGCGACTTCTTTGTCGAAAATGCCCTTTACTGGCTCGAGGAGTATCACCTCGACGGCCTACGCCTGGACGCCGTGGACACCATCGCGGATGACTCGCGCCCGGACATCCTGGACGCGATCGCCGCGGCCGTGCACGACGGACCGGCCCGTCGGCGGAGCGTCCACCTGGTGCTGGAGAATGACCGCAACGACCCACACCGCCTGGACCGGCCGAACGGCTACACGGCCCAGTGGAACGACGACCTGCACCACGTTCTGCATCTGCTGACGACCGGCGAGCGCGAGGGCTACTACCGGGACTACGCGGACCGCCCCGCGGCGCACCTGGCGCGCTGCCTCACCGAGGGCTTCGCCTACCAGGGCGAGCCCTCGGCCTTCCGCGGCGGGCGACCGCGCGGCGCGCCCAGCGGCCACCTGCCGCCCGGCGCCTTCGTCGGCTTCCTGCAGAACCACGACCAGGTCGGCAACCGGGCGCTGGGCGAGCGCATCACGGCGCTGGCGCCCGCCGACGCGGTGCGCGCGGCGCTCACCATCCTGCTGCTCGCCCCCGCACCGCCACTGTTGTTCATGGGCCAGGAATGGGGCAGCAGGCGGCCGTTCCTGTTCTTCTGCGACTTCGAGCCCGCCCTGGCACGCAAGGTCGCGAACGGGCGGCGGGACGAGTTCGCGGATTTCCCGGCGTTCGCCGGCCCCGGGGCACGCCGGCGCATCCCGAACCCCGGCGACCGGAACACCTTCACCCGCTGCGTGCTCGACTGGGGCGAGATCGCGCGCGACGGCCACGCGGCGTGGCTGTCCCTGCACCGTGAGCTTCTGGCACTGCGCCGGAACCTGCTGCCGGGCCTCGCCGGCGCCCGCGCCGAAAATGCAGGCGCCATCGGACCGGGAGCCGTGTGCATCACGTGGACCCTCCCTGACGGATCCCGGCTGACCCTCGCCGCAAACCTCCACGCCGCGCCCTCGGCGCCGCTGCCGCAGGCCCGCGGCGAGTTGCTGTTCACCGCCGGCGAGGCCCCGTCGCCGGCCGGGGACAGCTGGCGGCTGGCGCCCTGGAGCGCGCGCTGGTACCAGGACCGGGGGGAGGCCCGCGGGTGAACGCGGAAGATTTGCTGGAGCGCCTGGCGCGCTGCCACGGCATCGAGCCGGCCTACCACGATATCTGGGGCAACCAGCACGCGACCAGCGCGGAGACCGCGCGCGCGCTGCTGCGCGCCATGGGGGTGCCGGCGGACGATCCGGCGGCGATGCGCGCCGCACTCGCGGTAGCCGGGGAGCGCCCGTGGCGCGAGGTGCTCGATCCGGTGCTGGTCACCTCCGCCGATGCGCCGCTGCACATCCGCCTGCATCTGCCCGCAACCGCGCCCGAATCGCCGGGTCGCTGGCGGCTGCTGCCCGAGGCGGGCGAGCCACGCGAAGGCACCCTGCGCCTCGACGAGCTCGCCGTGCTGGAGCGGCGCGAGATCGACGGCGTCGCCTGCGGCCGTTACGAGCTGGTGCTGGACGGCCTGCCAGCCGGATATCACCGGTTCGAGCTGGACGGCCAGCGGCCCGCCGGCATGCCGGTGATCGCCGTGCCGCCCCGCTGCTACCTCCCGCCTGTCCTGGAGCAGGGCGGGCGGCTGTGGGGCCCGGCGGTGCAACTCTATTCCCTGCGGTCCGCACGCAACTGGGGCATCGGCGACTTCACCGACCTCGACGACCTGGCCCGGCTGGCCGGCGACCTCGGCGCCGACATGCTGGGCCTGAGTCCGCTGCATGCGCTGTTCCCGCACCAGCCCGAGCGCTGCAGCCCCTACCGGCCCTCCAGCCGGCTGTTCCGCAATGTTCTCTACCTCGACGCCGAGCGCCTCCCGGAGCTGGGCGAATGCCCGGAGGCCGCCGCCATGGTGCAGGATCCCGACTTCCAGGCGGAGCTGCAGGCACTGCGCGAGAGCGAGCTGGTCGACTACCCGGGGGTCGCGGCGGTCAAGCTGCCACTGCTGGAGCGCCTCCACCGGCACTTTCGCGAGCGGCACCTGGAACCGGACAGCGAGCGGGGCCGGGCGTTCCGGGAATTCCGGCGCTCCGGGGGCCGCGCGCTGCAGCGGCACGCCCTGTTCGAGGCGCTGCAGGAGCACTTCCTGGAGCAGGACCCGCCCGTACCCGATTGGCCGTCCTGGCCGGAGCGCTACCGGCGACCGGACACGCCGCAGGTCGCGGCGTTCGCCGCCAGCCGGGCCGGCCGCATCGAATTCCATGCCTGGCTGCAGTGGCTGGTGCGGGAGCAGCTCGATGCCGCCGCGCGGCGGACGGGGGAAATGGCAGTCGGGCTGTACCAGGACCTCGCCGTGAGTGTCGACCCGGACGGGGCCGAAGCCTGGGCCAACCAGGATCTCTACGCCATCACCGTCAGCATCGGCGCACCCCCGGACGACTTCAACCTGCGTGGGCAGGACTGGGGGCTGCCGCCGCCGATCCCGCAGCGCCTGCGCCGGGCGGCGTACGCGCCGTTCATCGCCACCCTCCGGCATAACATGCGCGACGCCGGCGCATTGCGCATCGATCACGTGATGGGGCTGATGCGGCTGTTCTGCGTGCCCCGCGAGGCCTCTCCCGAGCAAGGCGCCTATGTCGCCTATCCGCTGGACGATCTGCTCGGGATCCTGGCGCTGGAGAGTCAGCGCAATCGCTGCCTGGTCATCGGCGAAGACCTGGGCACGGTGCCCGACGCGCTGCGCCAGGCGCTGGCCAACCGCCGGATCCTGTCGTACCGGGTGCTGATGTTCGAGAAGACCGGGCGCGGCTTTCGCGCGCCGGAGGAATACCCGCCGCAGGCGCTAGCCACGGCCGGCACCCACGACCTGCCGACCCTGTCCGGCTTCTGGGAGGGACGCGACCTGGTGCTGCGCACCGAGCATGCCCTGTTTCCGAGCGAGGCCCTGCGGGACGCGCAGCAGGCACAGCGGGAACGGGACCGGAGCGACCTGCTCCACGCCCTGCAACGCGAGCGGCTGCTCCCGGAGGGAGTGGACACCGATCCCGCCGCGGTGCCGCGCATGACCGAGGCCCTGGCCGGTGCTTTGCAGCGCTATCTCGCCCGCAGCCCGGCGATGCTGATGGCGCTGCAGCTGGAAGACCTGTTCGGTCAGCGCGAGCAGATGAACCTTCCGGGGACGGTGGACGAGTACCCCAACTGGCGGCGCAAGCTGTCCCTGGGACTGGAGCGCTACCCGGCGGACGGCCGGCTGCATCGGGTCGCCGACGCGCTCGCCGCCGAAGGGCGCAGCGGCGCGGGGGCGGGGCCCCGACAAGAACCCCGCCCGCAGGGCGACGACCCGGCCGTGGTCCCGCGGGCCAGCTACCGGCTGCAGCTCAACGCCGGGCTGACCTTCGCCGATGCGCGTGGCCTGGTGGGCTACCTGGACTCGCTCGGGATCAGCCACTGCTACGCCTCGCCCTGCCTGAAGGCGCGACCGGGCAGCAGCCATGGCTACGACATCGTCGACCACTCGGCCCTGAACCCCGAGCTCGGTGCGCGGGACGAGTTCCAGGCCTGGACCGACGCCCTGCACGCTGCGGGCATGGGACTGATCCTGGACATCGTGCCCAACCACATGGGGGTGATGGGCGCCGACAACAGCTGGTGGCTGGACGTGCTGGAGCAGGGGCCGGCCTCTCGCTACGCGGACTTTTTCGACATCGACTGGCACCCGGTCAAGCCGGAGCTCCACGGCAAGGTGCTGGTTCCGGTACTCGGCGACCACTACGGGGTGGTGCTGGAAAGCGGCGCCCTGCGGCTGGAGCTGGACCCGGCCAAGGCCTCCTGGAGCGCCTTCTACCACGAGCACCGCTTCCCGCTGGACCCGGCGACCTGGCCACGGCTGCTGCGCAGCCAGCTCGGCCTGCTCGCCGACCGGCTCGGGGCTGACCACCCGGCGCCACCGGCGCTGGAGCGGCTGGCCGGCGACCTGGAGGAGCTGCCCGAACGAACCGATCCCTCCCGGGAGCGCTGCGCGGCGCGGCTCCAGGCCTGCCGCGCCCACAAGCAGACCCTGGCGGCGCTGTGCCGGCAGCATCCCCAGGCCCGGGAGCACCTGGAACGGACGGTGACCGGATTCTTCAACGGCCGCCCCGGGGACGCGGCGAGCTTCCAGCCGCTGCACGAGCTGCTCGAGGCACAGGCGTTCCGGCTCGCCCACTGGCAGGTAGCGGGCGACGAGATCAACTATCGCCGCTTCTTCGACGTCAACGAACTTGCCGGCCTGCGTACGGAGAACCTGCGCGTGTTCGAGGCAACCCACCGGCTGGTGCTGGCGCTGGTCTCCGAGGGCCGGGTCCAGGGCCTGCGGATCGACCATCCGGATGGCCTCTACCACCCGCAGCAGTATCTCCGGCGCCTGCGCGACAGGCTCAGCGCGGTGGCACCGCCCGGGCACCCGGAGCCGCCGGTATACCTGGCAGTGGAAAAGATCCTCGCCGCGGGCGAGTCCCTGCGCGACGACTGGCCGGTCCACGGCACCACCGGCTACGACTTCGCGGCGCTGGCGGGCGGCCTGCTGGTCGACCCCGCGGCGGGCGGGCGCCTGGAGCGCATCTACAACTGGTTCACAGGCGCGCACCACGACTTCGACGAGATCCTGTACCGGTCGCGCCGGCATATCATGCGTGTCAGCCTCGCCAGCGAGCTGAACGTGCTGGCCAACGCGCTCAACCGGCTCTCCGAGTCGGACTGGAGGACCCGGGACTTCACCCTGGGTGGCTTGCGCTACGCCCTGTCCGAGATCCTCGCCTGCTTTCCGGTGTACCGCACCTACGTAACGGGCGAGGGTATCACCGATACCGATGCGCAATACGTGCGTCACGCCGCCGACCTCGCGCGCCGCCGCAACGCCGGCACCGACACCAGCGCAATCGATTTCGTCGAGGACCTGCTGCTGCTGCGTGCCGGACAGGCGGACGAGGCGCAGCGCTGGCGGGTGGCGGACTTCGCCATGCGCGTCCAGCAGTACACCGCCGCGCTGATGGCCAAGGGCCTGGAGGACACCGCGCTGTATCGTTACCACCGCCTGGTGTCGCTGAACGAAGTGGGCGGTGATCCCTCCCGCTTCGGGGTCGACCCGGCCGCGTTCCACCGGCAGGTGTGGCTGCGTGCGCAGCGGTGGCCGCACCCGATGCTCGCCACGTCCACCCACGACGCCAAGCGCAGCGAGGACGTGCGTGCGAGGATCGACGTGCTGTCCGAGCTTCCCGGGCAATGGCGTGCGGCGCTGGCGCGCTGGCGCCGCCTGCGCCGGCAGCTGGTCGCCGGCCCCGGTCCCGCGCGCGAGGACGAGTACCTGTTCTACCAGACGCTGGTCGGGACCTGGCCGCTGCACGAACTGGACGCCGACGGCTGGTCGAGCTACCGGGAGCGCCTGCGCGGCTATCTGCTCAAGGCCGCACGCGAGGCGAAGCGCCATACCTCCTGGATCCGCCTTGACGAGGAATACGAAAGGGCCCTGTGCGCGCTGGTCGACGGCCTGCTGGACCCTTCGGCCGGCGCCGCGTTCGTCGAGGACTTCGCCGCCTTCCACCGGCCGGTAGCGCTGCTGGGGGCGCTGAACAGCCTGTCCCAGTGCCTGCTGAAGCTGACCTGTCCTGGCGTCCCCGACCTCTACCAGGGCACCGAGCTGTGGGACTTCTCGCTGGTCGATCCGGACAACCGGCGGCCGGTCGATTTCGACCGGCGCCGGCGCTGCCTCAAGTCTCTGCACGACATGGACCGGCTGGCGCCGCGAGCCCGCGGCGCGGCCGTCGCGGGGTTGCTTCGGCGGTGGCCCGACGGGCGCATCAAGATGCACCTGCTGCGCGAAGGGCTGCGCCTGCGGCGGCGCTTCCCCGCGCTGTTCCGCGACGGCGACTACCTGCCACTGGAGCCGTCGGGATGCTGGGGGTCCCGGATCGTGGCGCATGCCCGCGGCCTTCCCGGCGGGCCCGCCTGTATCGCCGTCGCCCCGCGCCTCCTCACAGGACCCGCGGAAGGCGGACAGCGCATGCCGCTGGGCACGGTCTGGGGAGACACCGTCCTGGCCCTGCCCGAATGGCTGGCGGGGCGGTCCTATCGCGAGGCGCTTACCGGGATCCGGCTCGAGCGCCCGGGCGCCGGGGTGTCGCTTTCACACGTGCTGCAACACTTGCCGCTGGCGCTGCTGGTCGCGGAGGAGCTGGAATGAGCGTGCAGAACGCCGAGATTGCCCGCCTGTTCGCGCGTCTGGCAGATCTGCTGGAGATCGAGCAGCAGAACCCGTTCCGGGTCCGGGCCTACCGCAACGCCGCACGCGTGATCGGCGGCCTGTCGCATCCGGTAGCCGATCGCGTGGCCACCGGCGAGGACCTGACCGATCTGCCGGGGATCGGGGAGGACCTGGCCGACCGCATCATCGGCATCGTCAAGACCGGCCGTTTTCCGCTGCTGGAGGAGGTCGAGCGGCGCACCCCCGGCACCCTGAGCGACCTCATGAAGGTGCCGGGCCTGGGGCCGGCACGCGTGCGCACCCTCTACCGGGAGCTGGGCATCACCGGCCCGGAGGACCTGGAGCGCGCGCTGCGCACGGGCGCGGTGCGCGAGCTGTCAGGCTTCGGCGAGAAGACCGAGGCCGCGCTGCGGTCGGCGCTGGCGCGCACCCGGGCGGCCTCGGAGCGCACCCTGCTGGCCGAGGCGGAGACCCTGGCGCGACCGCTGAGCGAGTGGCTGGGCGGCTGCGAGGGCGTGCTCGAGGTCGCGGTCGCGGGCAGCTTCCGGCGGCGGCGGGAGACGGTAGGCGACCTGGACATCCTGGTGACCTGTCGCCGCGGCGCGTCGGTGATGGACTGCTTCACGGCCTGGGAGGACGTGGGCGAGGTAATCTCGCGGGGCCGGACGCGCTCCACGGTAATGCTGCGCTCCGGCACGCAGGTGGACCTGCGGGTCGTGCCGCAGATCAGCTATGGGGCGGCCCTGCAGTACTTCACCGGCTCGCGCGCGCACAACATCCACGTCCGCCGCATCGCCGGCCAGCGCAAGCTCAAGATCAACGAGTACGGGGTCTTCCGCGGTCGCCGCCGGGTCGCCGGGCGGAACGAGGAAGAGGTGTATGCGGCCCTGGACCTGCCCTGGATCCCCCCGGAGCTGCGCGAGGACGCCGGCGAGATCGAGGCCGCGGCCCGCGGTGCCCTGCCGCGGCTGATCGAGCCGAGCGACCTGCGCGGTGACCTGCATTGCCACACCCGGGCCACCGACGGTCAGCAGAGCATCGGGGAAATGGCCCGCGCCGCCGCGGACCGCGGCCACGAGTACCTCGCCATCACGGATCACTCGCGTCGCGTGTCGATGGCCCACGGCCTGGACGCGGACGCGCTGCTGGCCGAGATCGACGAGATCGACCGCATCGCCGAGACCCTGCCGGACATGCGGCTGCTCAAGGGCATCGAGCTGGACATCCTCGAGGACGGAAGCCTGGACCTGCCGGACCGGGTGCTGGACCGCCTGGACCTGACCGTGTGCGCCGTACACTACGGCCTGGGCCTGTCCCGGCGCCGGCAGACCGAGCGCATCCTGCGGGCCATGGACAATCCCCGCTGCACCATCCTGGCCCACCCGCGGGGGCGCCTGATCGGCGAGCGCGAGCCTTGCGAGCTGGACATGGAACGCATCATGCGTGGCGCCCGCGAGCGCGGCTGTATCCTGGAGGTCAACGCCCAGCCGCGGCGCCTGGACCTGTCCGACAGCGACTGCCGCATGGCCTGCGAGCTGGACGTGGCGCTGGCGATCAATACCGACGCGCACTCGGCAGCCCAGCTGGACCTGCTTCGGTTCGGCGTGGACCAGGCCCGGCGCGGCTGGGTGGAGCCGGGGCGGGTGATCAACACCCTGCCGCTCGGCGAGCTGCTCGCCCGCCTGCGGCGCTGACCGAGGGTCTCCAATGCCCGAGCTTCCCGACGTTGAATGCTTCCGCCGCAGCCTGCGGAACCTGCGCGGCCGGCGCGTGCGCGCGGTGCGCGTAGAGGCGCCCGGGATGCTGGAGGGGCTGGGACCGGACCAGCTCGCGAGGGCCCTCGCGGGAAAGCGTTTCCGGGAGATCGGCCGGCGCGGAAAACACCTGCTGGCCGGGCTCGAAGGGGGCGGCGCCCTGACGCTGCAGTTCGGCATGTCGGGCCGGCCCGAGCTGCTCGAGCCGGGTCAGCCGGAGCCGCCCTACACGCGGCTGGCGATCGCCCTCGACCGCGGCGCACTGGCCGTGGCGGACCCGCGCAAGCTGGGTCACGTTGGGTTCGCCGTCGACCTCGACGAATGGCTGCGGCAGCGCGAGCTCGGCCCGGATGCGCTGGCGCTGCCCGCGGACGCCTTCGCCGCGCTGCTGCGCGGCTCGCGTGCCGGGCTCAAGTCTTTGCTGATGGACCAGCGCGCCCTCGCCGGGATCGGCAACGTCTACTCCGACGAGATCCTGTTCCAGGCCCGGATGCACCCGGCCCGCCGGGCGCGCGATCTGACCGGCGCCGAGGCCCGGCGGCTGTACCACTGCATACACGCGGTGCTGGAGACGGCGATCGATTCCGCTGCCGAGCCCGAACGGATGCCGCCGGGCTACCTGATCCATTACCGGCGCAAGGATGCGCACTGCCCCCGCTGCGACACAGCCCTGGAGCGGCTCAGTTTTTCCGGGCGCCACGCCTGGATCTGCCCGCGCTGTCAGCCGGAGCCCGGCTAATAGGCGTATTCCCGGAAGACCGGGTCGATGTTCTCGCGCCAGCGACCGTGGAAAGCGTCCAGCAGCTCCTGCGCGGGACAGCGGCCGGACTGCGCGATGGTATCGAGCACGTCGAGGTAGGGGCTCTCGTCGACGTCGCGCACGCCGCGGCGGGCGCGACGGCGCAGCCCTTCGCGCGCCAGCGTGAGCACGTCGACCGCGACCTCCCGCAGGCTGCGGTCACGAAAGCGGGTTCCCAGCGCATCACGGGGAACCTCCCGCCGCAGGCGGGCGTGTTCTTCCGGGGTCCAGTCGCGGACGTAGTCCCAGGCTTGGTCCAGCACGGCGCTGTCGTAGGTCAGGCCGACCCACACCGCGGGCAGCGCGCACAGCCGCCCCCAGGGGCCGCCGTCGGCGTCGCGCATCTCCAGGAAGCGCTTGAGCCGAACCTGCGGGAACAGCGTGGTCAGGTGATCCTCCCAGTCGCCCAGGGTCGGGCGCTCGCCGGGGAGGCCGGGCAGGCGCCCCGCCATGAAGTCGCGGAAGGACTGGCCGGCGACGTCGATGTAACGTCCTTCGCGATGGACGAAATACATCGGCACGTCCAGGGCGTAGTCGACGTAGCGCTCGAAGCCCATGCCGGACTCGAACACGAACGGCAGGATCCCGCAGCGGTCGGGGTCGGTGTCGGTCCAGACGTGGCTGCGTAAACTGAGGTAGCCGGACGGACGGCCCTCGACGAAGGGCGAGTTCGCGAACAGGGCGGTGATCACCGGCTGCAGTGCGAGAGCCACCCGGAACTTGCGCACCATGTCCGCCTCCGAGGCGAAGTCCAGGTTCACCTGCACGGTGCAGGTGCGCAGCATCATGTCCAGCCCCAGCGAGCCCACCGTCGGCATGTAGGCGCGCATGATGGCGTAGCGGCCCTTGGGCATCCAGGGCACGTCGCTCCGGCGCCACTTCGGCTGGAAGCCGAGGCCGATCAGACCCACGCCGAGCTCCTCGGCCACCGCCTTGACCTGTGCGAGATGCGTGTGCACCTCGTCGCAGGTCTGGTGGATGGTCTCCAGCGGCTTGCCCGACAGCTCCAGCTGCCCCCCCGGCTCCAGCGAGATGCTGCAGCCTTCGTGCGAGAGGGCGATGGTCTGCCCGTTCTCCAGCACCGGCTTCCAGCCGTAACGCCGCAGACCCTCGAGAAACGCGCCGATCCCGTCCGGGCCCTCGTAGGGAACCGGGCGCAGGTCCGAGAGCCGGTACACGAACTTCTCGTGCTCGGTGCCAATGCGCCACTGTTCTGGCGGCTTGCAGCCGGATTCCAGGTAGGCCACGAGCTGGCGCCTGTCGGTGACCGGTTCGCGATTGGCGGGGGATGCGCCGGACATGCGAGATGACTCCGTTGGCTCCGCGGGCCACCGTCACCACGGCGAACCCGCACCGTCACGGCATGGTGTCAGGGAAGCGGTCGTGGCTCAATCCGGCCGCAGGAGCCGGTGGTTTGACCTGCATCATCACCGGCAGCGGCGAGCGCTGCCAGACTGGATCCGGATGGCGGCGTACGCCGCCGTGATCAGGAACCCGGCGACAGCCGGGTTAGTAAACATACCCTCAATCGCGCCGGAACGGAATCATGCCCCTGCCCGAACCCCTGCCCATCACCCGCCTCTACCAGCGCTGCGATGTCGACGCGCTGGGCTTCGACACGACCGCCGAGCTGGCCGACCTGGAGGAGATCATTGGCCAGCAGCGGGCCATGGACGCGGTGCAGTTCGGTGTGCGCATGCCGGGAGACGGCTACAACCTGTACGTGCTGGGCCCCGCCGAGACGGACAAGGAGTCCGTGGTCCGCAAGTTCCTGGAGCGCGAATCCGCCGGGCGGCAGGCGCCCGGGGACTGGACCTACCTCAACAACTTCTCCGATCCCAAGCAGCCGCGCGCGCTGGGTCTTCCCTCTGGCCGCGGCGCGCAGCTCCGCGCCGACATGCAGCACCTGGTGGAAGAGTTGAAGACCTCCATTCCGGCGGCATTCGAGACCGAGGACTACCGCAACCGGCGGGCCGAGATCGAAGAGGAGTTCAACGAGCACCAGCAACGGGCGCTGCGCGAGGTCCAGGAGGCGGCGGAGAAGGAGCATATGACCCTGATCCAGACGCCGCATGGCTTCGCCATCGCGCCGACCCGCGACGGACAGGTGCTGCCGCAGAAGGAGTTCGAGCAGCTGCCGGACGAGGAGAAGCAGCGGATCGAGGGGACCATCGGCCGGCTGAGCGAGCTCCTGCGGCGCAATATCGAGCAGTTTCCGCGCTGGTTCAAGGAACGCAAGGAGCGCGAGAAGGCGTTGGACCGCGAGGTCACGATGTCGGTCGTGGGACTGCTGCTGCACGAGCTGCGCGAGCGCCACGGGGATTTGCCGGAAGTGCTGGCCTATCTCGACGAGGTCCAGACCGAGCTGGTCGACAGCGCCCAGGACTTCATGACTTCCGGCGAGGAAAGCAACCCCATGCTGGAGATGCTGGGGGGGGGCGGCCGGCGCTCGCTCAACCGGTTCAGCGTCAACCTGCTGGTAGACCGGTCCGGCGCGGCCGGCGCACCGGTCGTGTACGAGCCCAATCCCAGCTACCAGAACCTCATGGGACGGGTCGAGCACCTCTCCCAGTTCGGCGCACTCACCACCGACTTCAGCATGATCCGCGCCGGCGCGCTGCACCGGGCCAACGGCGGCTACCTGATCCTCAACGTCGAGCGCGTGCTGACCCAGCCCTACGCCTGGGAGAGCCTCAAGCGCGCACTCTACGGCCAGGAGATCCGGATCGAGTCGCTGGGCCAGATGCTCAGCCTGGTGAGCACCGTATCGCTCGAGCCGCAGCCGGTCCCGCTGGAGGTCAAGGTCGTGCTGCTCGGCGACCGCCGCCTGTACTACCTGCTCTATGCGCTCGATCCCGATTTCGGCGAGCTGTTCAAGGTGGCGGCCGATTTCGAGGACGACATGGATCGGACGCCCGAAGCCACCCGCGCCTACGGCAAGCTGATCGCGACCATGGCGCGGCACCTGGACCTGCGTCCCCTGCACCGCGATGCAGTGGCGCGGTTGATCGAGCACAGCGCGCGCCTGACCGAAGACGCCCGCAAGCTCTCGATGCACACCGGCACCGTCCGGGACCTGCTGCGCGAGGCGGACCACTGGGCGGCGCAGGGCGAGCGGGACGTCGTCGGCGCCGGCGACGTGGCGAAGGCGATCGACATGCGGGTCGAGCGACTGGCCCGGGTACGCGACCGCGTCCGGGAGGCGATCCGGCGCGGCACGCTGCTGATCGACACCGAGGGCAGCGCGGTGGGCCAGGTGAACGGCCTGTCGGTGATGCAGCTGGGCGATCTCACCTTCGGCCAGCCCTCGCGCATCACTGCCACCGCACGACTGGGCAGCGGCGAGGTCGTGGACATCGAGCGCGAGGCGAAGCTCGGCGGCCGGCTCCACTCCAAGGGCGTGCTGATCCTGTCTTCGCTACTGGCCGCCCGTTATGCGTCGGACCGTCCGCTGTCCCTGGCCGCCAGCCTGGTGTTCGAGCAGTCCTACGGCGGCGTCGATGGCGACAGCGCATCGGTGGGTGAATTCTGCGCCCTGCTCTCAGCCCTGTCCGGGCTGGCGCTGAAGCAATCACTGGCGATCACCGGCTCGGTCAACCAGCTTGGCCGTGTGCAGGCCATCGGCGGGGTCAACGAAAAGATCGAGGGCTTTTTCGACGTCTGCGCGGCCGGCGGACTGACCGGCGAGCAGGGCGTGCTGATCCCGGCCGACAACATCCAGCACCTGATGCTGCGGGCGGACGTGGTCGAGGCGGCCGGGGCGGAACGCTTCCGCATCTACCCGGTCACCACGGTGGACCAGGCGGTTGCGCTGCTGACCGGCGTCGAGGCCGGCGCCCGGGATGCTTCCGGCCGCTATCCGCCCGGTACCGTCAACGCCCGGGTCGAACGGCGCCTGCATGAGCTGGCCGAGAAGCGCAGGAAGTTCGGTGACCGGCACCCGCAGGCACGCGATGAACCGGAGGGTGACGAGGAATGAGCAGCACCGATCCGACCCGGCCCGTGCTGAGAATCCTGGTCGCGCTTGATTCGTTGCCCGCGACCGGCTCCGGGCTCGACGCCCTGGCTGCCCTGACCGGCGGGATGGAGGCGGAGCTGCTGGGCCTGTTCGTGGAGGACGCGCGCCTGCTGGAGCTGGCCGCGCTGCCCTTTTCGCGCGAGGTGACCACGGGCAACGCCAGCCACCGCCAGCTCGATCCCGAGCGCCTGCAACGCCAGATGCGGGCCCAGGCGAGCCAGGCCAGGGAGCTGCTGGTGCGCAGCGCCACGCGCCTGCGCGCCCAGCACAGCTTTCGCGTGGCGCGCGGCGAGATCGTGCAGGAGCTGCTGGAAGCGTCCCGCCAGGCGGACACGGTGGTGGTCGGCCTGCGCCGCTGGAGCGCCCCCGGCGTGCAGCAACTTGTGAACGAGTCCGCCCGGACCGTGCTGCTGCTGCGCGACGGGTGGGGCTCCGGACGCTCGGTGGTCGTGCTCTACGAGGACACACCCGCCGCCCGCTCCGCCCTGCTCACCGCCGCGCGCGTGGCCCGGGCCGAAGGTCTGGAGCTCTGCGTGCTGGTGCCACAACGCACGGGCCACGGGCCCGACAGGACTGAACGGGAGATCGCAGAGCAGCTGCGGGGCCACGCCCGTTCGGTCCGCTTCCGCCCGATCACCGCGGTTGACGCCGCCCTGATCGGCGATCTCGCCCGCGCCGAAGGCGCCCGCCTCCTGGTGCTCCCCGCCGACGCCATGCGCATGGACCGGCACGAGCTGCAGGCGTTGATGGATCGGGGGAGATGCTCCCTGGCCTTTGCGCGGTGACGCGCAAACGCCAGGGAGCAGTTTCAAGTATTAAGTGTTAAGCAAAGAGCGTGCCGGATCCCGGCGGCAGGGTTTTATGCAGCGAGCGCATTCCGAAAGCCTGCCAGAGGAGGAACCTGCGCTGATCGACAAGCACGCCCCCATAATGTCTTTCGGGCTTTCCTTAAAACTTAACACTTAAAACGCAAATGCCTCCGCATTTGGGCGCCCCCTGTCTGCGCCCACTCCGCTCCCGCCCGATCAGGACCACGTATCCGGCCCTCCGCCCTCCGCCGCCCGCCACAGATACCACGCGGCCGCCGACCGGTAGGGCCGCCAGCGCTCGCCGTGAGACCCCAGCTCGCCGGGCGTGGGAAGGGCGTCCAGCCCGCGGAGGTTGCGGAAGCCCTTGCGCACCCCGAGGTCGCGGACCGGCAGGACGTCCGGGCGTCCGAGATCGAAGATCAGCAGCATTTCCACCGTCCAACGGCCGATACCGCGGATGGTGCACAGGCGCCGGATGATCTCCTCGTCCGGCATCGCGCTCAGGGCATCGGCATGGGGCAGCGTACCATCCTGCGCGGCGCGGGCGAGGTCGCGCAGGGCGGCCAGCTTGTTGCGGGACAGGCCTGCCCGGCGCAGCGCGTCGTCGGCCACCCTGGCGAGGGCCGCGGGATCCGGCCCGGCGTCGCCCAACAGGGCCAGCACACGCGCGTGAATCACGCCCGCGGCGCTGCCGGCCAGCTGCTGGTAAACGACCGCGCGCAGCAGGGCGCGGAAGGGCTCCGGCCGCTGCGGGGGCGCGAGCCGCAACGGGCCCACACGCTCAATCAGCGCCGCGAGCTCCGGGTCCGCCGCGCTCAGGTGCCGCACGGCCCCGGACGGCTCGTAGCCCGATTCTTTGCCCCGCTGAGTATCCACTCCGGCGAGGGTACACGACCAATCTTCCCGAGGGTATTGTTAGGTTTCAGCGGCTCCGGGAGCCGCCGTGCGCTCCGCCGACGGTGTTGCGCTCGCTCGACGCAGCACTACCGCGCCTGGCCGGCGCAGCGCACGACGGCTCTGAGAGCTGACAATACCCTTGAGCAGATTGGTAGCGCGGTGATGAGTCCACTGTCCTTCCTGCTGGCGCTGGGCGTGTTGGTATGGATCTGGGTTGCTGCGCTGCGCGCCCGCGAGACGGCGCTGGCCGCCTGTCGCCGGGCGTGCCGGGAGGTCGACGTGGAGCTGCTCGACCACACCGTGGCCCTGGCCCGGCTGGCCCCGGGGCGCGCGGCATCGGGTCGGCTGCACCTGCGGCGCACCTACGCGTTCGAGTTCACCACCGACGATGAGCTGCGCCACCGCGGGCGCATCCGGATGCTCGGCAACCGCATTCTCAGCGTGCAGATGGACCATCCCGGCGGCACCACCCTGGTCCGCCATCCCGACGACGCCTGAAGCCGCCGGCCGCTACTCGTGGCGCAGGGCCTCGATGGGGTCGAGCCGGGCCGCCTTGCGGGCGGGAAAGTAACCGAACACCACCCCGATCACCCCGGCGAAGCCGAATGCGATGCCCATGATCGGCACGTCGGGTATGAACGGCACGTGCACCAGTCGGGCGGCGGCCAGTGAGCATCCCAGGCCCAGCGCGACGCCGGCCACTCCGCCCAGAAGTGAAAGCAGCACTGCCTCGACCAGGAACTGCAGGAGCACCTCGCGCTCGCGGGCCCCGACGGCCAGACGGATACCGATCTCCCGGGTCCGCTCGGTCACGGACACCAGCATGATGTTCATGATACCGATGCCGCCGACTACCAGGCTCACCGCCGCGATCGCCCCGAGCAGGGTGGTGAGAACGCCGGTGGCCGTTTCCAGCACGCTCACGATCTCCTTCATGTCGCGCACGGTGAAATCGTCCTCGGCTGCCTGCGGAATATGGCGGCGCTCGCGCATGAGCTGCGTGACCCGCCGCTGGATGTCCCGGGTGTCCCCGCTGTAGCGGGCCGAGAGGAAGATCACCCCGACGTCGCGGTTGCCGGCGATGCGGCGGTGGAAGGCGCGGATCGGGACCAGCACGAGATCGTCCTGGTCGGTGCCGAAGGACGACTGCCCCTTCGCCTCCAGCACGCCGATCACCCGGCAGGGTATCTTGCCCAGGCGCATGACCGCGTCCAGCGGGTCCTGGGCGCCGAAAAGCTCCCTCTTTACCGTGGCCCCCAGCAGGCACGCCATCCGCCCCGCGCGCAGCTCGGCGGTGTCGAAGCCCCGTCCGGCAGAGAGTGACCAGTCCCGCACCCGGAGGTAGGCGTCGTCGGTACCGGTCACGGTGGTGGGCCAGTTGCGGTTGGCGTAGACCGCCAGGGTGGGCCGGCTCGCCGCCGGCGCCAGCGCGGCCAGACCCGGAATCTCGCGCTGGATCGCGGTGACGTCCGCCATGTCCAGCGCAGGTGCGCTGGTCATCGCAGGGCCGTGACGGCTCGCGCCCGGCACCAGCACCAGCATGTTACGTCCCAGCGAGGCGATCTCGCCGGTCACGCGCGCGGTGGCGCCGCCGCCCAGGGTCACCATGGTGATCACCGCGGCGACCCCGATGATGATGCCGAGCATGGTGAGCGCCGAGCGCATCGCGTGGCGGCGTACCTCGCGCAGCGCCATCAGCAGCATGTTGCCGATCACGCCGCGGGCTCCGCGTGCGGGCCGTCCGCCTCGATGCGGCCGTCCAGAAAATGGATGACGCGCCGCGCCCAGCCGGCCATGTCCGGCTCGTGGGTCACCATCACGATGGTGATGCCGCGCTCCCGGTTGAAACCCGACAGCAGCTCCATGATCTCGCGGCTGCGTGCGGAGTCGAGATTGCCGGTGGGCTCGTCGGCGAGCAGCAGCGACGGCCGCGTCACGATCGCCCGGGCGATCGCCACGCGCTGCTGCTGGCCGCCGGAAAGCTCCGCCGGAGTGTGCTGGGCGACCGGCGCGAGACCCACGGCATCCAGCGCCTGCAGCGCCAAGCTGCGGCGACGGCCGGGCCCGACGGCCCGGTAGACCAGGGGCAGCTCGACGTTTTCGAGCGCCGAGGTGCGGCTGAGCAGGTTGTAGCCCTGGAACACGAACCCCAGGTAATGGCGGCGCAGCAGCGCGCGCTGGTCCCGGGACAGGCGCGCGACCTCGACACCGCGAAAGCGGTAGGACCCCGCGCTGGGGGTATCCAGGCAGCCGAGGATGTTCATGCAGGTGGACTTGCCCGACCCGCTCGGGCCCATCACCGCCACGAACTCTCCCTGGCCGATGCCCAGGTCGATCCCCGCCAGCGCATCCACGCGCGCGGCGCCCCGCCCGTAACTCTTGCGCACGCCGGTCAGGCGGACCAGCGCCGGCGCACCGCCGTTCATGACGATGGCCGTTCCCGGCGGGTGTCGACGATGACCCGCTCGCCGGGACGCAGGTCGCCTTCCAGCACCACCGTGTCCCGTCCGTCGCTCAGCCCGGTACGGAGCTTGACCGGCTCGGGCCGGGCATCCCGCAGGATCCATACCCGCTCGCCGCTTTCGCCGGGGCCGGCGCCGTGACCGGGAGGGGTGTACCGCAGCGCACTGTTGGGAACCAGCAGCGCGTCGTGGCGGGTCGCGGTGGTGATCTCCGCGGTCGCGGTCATGCCGGGGCGCAGCAGCATGGCCGAGTTGTCGACCGTTAGCACCCCTTCGTAGCTGACCACGCCCTGGACCGTGCGAGCGGCGTTGTGGATCGAGACCAGCTCGGCGGGAAAGCTGCGTCCCGGGTAGGCGTCCACCGTGAAGACGGCGTGCTGGCCCGCCTTTACCGCGCCGACGTCGGCCTCATCGATGTCCACGTGCAGCTCCATCTTCGAGAGATCCTGTGCCAGCACGAACAGCACCGGTGTCTGGAAGCTGGCGGCAACCGTCTGCCCCGGCTCGACGTCGCGCGAGATGACCACGCCGTCAATGGGGGCACGGATCTCCGCCTTGGAAAGGGTGGTGCGAGCGGCCTCCAGGGCAGCCCGCGCGACCGTCACCTGGGCCTGCGCCACGTCCACGGCTGCCACCGTACGCTCGCGTTGCGCCCGCGCCGCCTCGAGGTTCTGCTGCGAGGTCGCACGGGTGCGCAACAGCTTCCGCGTGCGACGCCAGGCGAGCTCCGCCTCGCGGGCGCTCGCGCGGGCCTCGGTCAGGGCCGCGCGGGCCGAGGCCAGGCTCGCCTGCGCCTGGCGCACCTGCGCCTCGAGCTGCTCGGTGTCGAGCCGTGCCAGCACCTGCCCCTTGTGCACATGGTCGTTATAATCGGCGTCGACCGCCGCGATACGCCCCGAGATCTCGGCTCCCACCTGCACCTCGTTGACCGGCGCCAGCGTTCCGGTGGCGGTGACTCTCGCCGTGAGGTCCGCGCGGCGGACCGCCACGGTCTGATAATCCGGCCCCGGGGCGGGGTGCAGCCACCACGCCACCGCCGCCCCGGCCGCGAGCAGCGGCACCAGGACCGTGAGGGTGACGAAGAGCCACCGGCGCCGGCTGTCGCCGCGGTCGAGGCCCAGCGTCTGCTCGATGTCGGGATCCCGGCTTTCGGGAAGGTCGGGCATGCGGATCATCCTCGCTCTTGCGACGTCATGCCCACTCTAAGGTCGGCCGCCTCGCCGGGGCTTGATCCCCATCAGCCCCGTCCGCCGGCGGGTCGATATGCTGGTTCAAGGCCCGGCTGATGAACGGATCGCCCGCATGTCTTCCACCCCGAGCGTCCAGTCCCCAGCGGCCGGGGTGGTGTTCCGCACCTCGGCATTGAGCAAGCGCTACCTCATGGGCGAGGTCGAGGTTTGGGCACTGCGCGGTGTGGACCTGGAGCTCTACGGCGGTGAGCTGGCGATCCTGCTGGGGCCGTCCGGGTCGGGGAAATCGACGCTGCTCAACATCCTGGGCGGCCTGGACGTGCCCACCTCCGGGCGCGTCTGGTACCGGCAGACCGAGCTGACCCGGGCGGGTGAGCGGGAGCTGACCGCGTACCGGCGCTACCACGTGGGCTTCGTGTTCCAGTTCTACAACCTCATCCCGAGCCTTACGGCACGCGAAAACGTTGCCATCGTCACCGAGATCGCCGCGCGTCCGATGACCCCGGAGGCGGCCCTGGAGCTGGTCGGGCTCGGAGCCCGGCTGAACCACTTTCCGGCCCAGCTTTCCGGCGGCGAGCAGCAACGCGTGGCGATCGCCCGTGCCATCGCCAAGAATCCCGCGGTGCTGTTGTGTGACGAGCCCACGGGTGCGCTGGATTCCGCCACCGGCGTGGTGGTGCTGGAGGCCCTGGCACGTGTGAACCGGGACCTGGGCACCACCACCGTCGTGATCACCCACAACGCCGGCATCGCCGCGATGGCCGACCGGGTCATCCACATGAGCGACGGACACGTCGGGGAGATCCGCCGCAATCCCACGCGGGTCGATCCGCGGGAACTGAGCTGGTGACCCGCGCACTGGATCGCAAACTGCTGCGCGACCTGTGGCGGCTGCGCGCCCAAGGAGTCGCGATCGCGCTGGTGATCGCCGGCGGCGTGGCAACCTACCTCATGGCCGCGAGCACCCTGGACTCGCTGCAGCGGACCGAGGGCCGGTTCTACCGGGAGTACCGTTTCGGCGAGGTGTTTGCCTCGCTCAAGCGCGCCCCGGAATCCGTCGCCGCGCAGATCCGGGCGATTCCGGGCACGGCCCGCGTGGAGACGCGGGTTCTCGGCCAGGCACGCCTGCAGCTGCCGGGCTTCCCCGATCCGGTCACCGCCGTGGTGGTTTCGATCCCCGACCGGGGTCAGCCGGCGCTCAACCGGCTCTACCTGCGCTCGGGCCGGCTGCCCCGGCCGGACGCCGGACGCGCCGAGGCGCTGGTCAGCGAGGCTTTCGCCGAGGCGCATAGACTGCGCCCCGGCGACGTTCTGCGGGCCGTGATCAACGGGCGCAGCGAACGGCTCCGGATCTGCGGCATCGCGCTGTCGCCGGAGTTCATCTACCAGATGCGTCCCGGCGACATGTTCCCGGACTACCGGCGCTACGGCGTGCTGTGGATGGCACGGACGCCGCTGGCGAACGTCTACGGCATGGACGGTGCATTCAACGACGTCGTGCTCGGGCTGGCGCCCCGAGCCGACGCCGCGCCGGTAATCAAGCGTCTGGACAGCGTGCTCGCGCTCTACGGCGGGCTCGGCGCCTACGACCGGGAAGACCAGTTCTCCCACCACTACCTGAGCCAGGAGCTGCAGCAGCTGCGCACCATCGCGACGCTGCTGCCCGGGATCTTCCTGGCGGTGGCCGCGTTCCTGCTGAACATCGTGATGTCGCGGCTGATCCGGACCCAGCGCGGGCAGATCGGCGTGCTCAAGGCCTTCGGCTACGGCCCTCGAGCCATCGCGCTGCACTACGTGATGCTGGCGTCGGTCATCGCACTGGCCGGCATCGGTCTCGGGATCGCCGCCGGCGCGTGGCTCGGGCACGTGGTCAGCGACATCTACCGCGGGTTCTTCCGCTTCCCGTTCCTGGACTACCGGCTGGCCCCGGGGGTGGTCGGCGAGGCGGTGGCAATCACCGGGATGGCGGCGCTGGCCGGCACCCTGTTCGCGGTGCGTCGGGCATCGCGGCTGCCGCCGGCGGCCGCGATGCAGCCCGAGCCTCCGCCGGTCTATCGCCGCACCCTGCTCGAGCGGCTGGGACTGCAACGCCTGTTCGACCAGCCCACGCGCATGGTGGTCCGCCACCTCGAGCGCGAGCCGGTGAAATCCCTGCTGTCGGTGACCGGGATCGCCTTCGCCGTGGCGATCATGATGGTCGGCCGATTCCAGACCGATGTGCTTACCCACATCACCGAGGTCCAGTTCAAGCGCATCCAGAACCAGGATCTGACCGTGACCTTCCGCGACCCCGCGTCCCGCAGAGCCCTGTACGAGCTGCGCGGGCTGCCCGGGGTGCGATGGGCGGAGCCGTTCCGGGTAGTCTCGGTGCGCTTCCGGCACGGTCCCTATACCTACCGCGGCGGGATCCAGGCTTACGCACCCGGGAGCCGGCTGCACCACCTTCTCGACGCCGACCTGCGCCCCGTGACGCTGCCGCCGGACGGGCTGCTGATGACCGACTACCTGGCGGAGATGCTGCACACGCGGCCCGGTCAGGAGGTCGCCGTGGAGGTGCTGGAGGGGCGCCGCCGGGTCCTGCGACTGCCGCTCGTGGGCGTGGTGGGCGAACACCTGGGCGTGAGCGGCTACATGCGGCTTTCGGCCCTGAACCGTGCGCTGGGGGATGGCGACGTGGCCTCCGGTGCCCTGGTTGCAGGCGGGCCGGGCGAGCGCGCGGCGCTGTACCGGCGCCTGCGTGAGATGCCCGCGGTCGCCGGCGTGACGCTGCGCGAGGCCGCGATCGAGAGCTTTCACGCGACCATGGGCGAGACCCTGCTGATCTTCACCTTCATCACCACGCTGCTGGCGGCGGTGATCGCCTTCGGCGTGGTCTACAACAGCGCCCGGATCACACTGGTCGAGCGCACGCGGGAGCTCGCGAGCCTGCGCATCCTGGGCTTCGCGCGGGCCGAGGCCGCCTACATCCTGGTGGGAGAGCTGGCGCTGATCACCCTCACCGCCCTGGTGCCGGGATTCCTCGTGGGCCGCGCGCTGTGCTTCCTGCTGTCCCACGGCATGCGCTCCGAGCTCTACCGGGTGCCGCTGGTGATCGCGCCGCGCACCTATGCCTTCGCGGCGATCGTGGTAATGGCCGCCATGGCCCTGTCGGCCCTCTTGGTGTGGCGGCGTGTCGCGCGCCTGGACCTGGTCCGCGCGCTCAAGACGAGGGAGTAGGCCCGTGAATGCGCGACGCATCGCCTGGCTTTCGCTTCTGGCCCTGGTGGTTGTCGCCGGGCTGGCGTGGGGCCTGTGGCCGCGCGCGGTGCCCGTGGACACGGCGACGGCGCGCCGCGCGCCGCTGGAGGAGTCGGTCACGGCCGAGGGCCGCACGCGGGTGAAGGACCGCTACCAGGTCTCGGCCCCGGTCGCCGGCTACCTGGAACGGGTCCGGCTGGAGGTCGGGGACCGGGTGCAGCGGAAAGAGGTGCTGGCCGAGCTGAGACCGGTTCCGGCACCGGTGCTGGACGCCCGCGCCCGGGCCGCGGCGCAGGCGCGTGTGGCCCAGTCGCGGGCGGCCCTGGAGGCGGCGCGGACGCGCGTGGACGGCGCCACCGCGGCCGCCGCCTATGCGGACGCCGAGCAGCAGCGGCTGCGCCGGCTGCATGCCGCAGGGCACGTATCCCGGCAAGCCCTTGAGCGCGCCGAAAGCGCGGCTCGCCAGCGGCAGGCCGAGCTGCGCTCTGCGCGCTTCGAGGCGCGGGTGGCGCATTATCGCCTGGAAGCGGCGAAGACAGCGCTGCGCTTCGCCGGAGACAGCGCCGCGTCCGAGACGCTGCTGCCGATTCGGGCGCCGGTTTCCGGGCTGGTGCTGGGCATCGCCCGCAAGAGCGAGGGCGTCATCGCCGGCGGCGCGCCGATCGCGACGGTGGGCGACCCGCGCTCGCTGGAGGTCGCGGTCGACGTGCTCTCCAGCGACGCCGTGCGCATCCGGCCGGGGATGCCGGTCCGGCTGGAACGCTGGGGCGGCCCGCAGCCGCTGCAGGCGAGGGTCCGCACCGTCGAGCCGGCGGGTTTCACCAAAGTATCGGCGCTGGGCGTGGAGGAGCAGCGGGTCTGGGTCGTTGCCGACATCGTCTCACCCCCGGCGCAGTGGCGCACCCTGGGGGACGGCTACCGGGTGGACGCGAGCTTCGTGCTCTGGCGAGGGCAGCAGGTGCTGCAGGTACCGGCCAGTGCCGTGTTCCGTCGCGGCGACGGCTGGGCGGTGTTCCTGGTGCGCAACGGCCGGCTGCGCGTGCAGCCGGTCCGCGTCGGACACGGAAGCGGGCTCGCCACGCAGATACTCTCGGGACTGGCACGCGGCGACACCGTGGTCGCTCACCCCGGCAACGAGCTGCGCGAGGGCGTGCGCGTGCGGCCAACGGAGGGGCCCCCCGCGGCGGGGGGGCCCGGCGGGGCCGGCCCGGACTAGCCGGCCGCCTTCAGCGCCTGGTCGAGGTCCTCGCGCAGGTCGTCGACATGCTCCAGGCCGATGGACAGCCGCACCAGGTCCTCGGTCACCCCCGCCCGGGCCAGCTCTTCCGGGCCGAGCTGGCGGTGGGTCGTGGTCGCCGGGTGACAGGCGAGCGACTTGGCGTCGCCGATGTTGACCAGGCGGGTCACCAGCTTGAGGGCGTCGATGAACCGCGCGCCGGCGTCGCGGCCGCCCTCGATGCCGAAGCTGAGGATGCCGGAGCCACGGCCACCACAGTACTTCCGGGCCAGCGCGTGGTAGGGATCGTCCTCCAGCCCCGCGTAGTGCACCCAGCTGACGCCCGGATGCGACTTCAGGTGCTGCGCGAGCACGCAGGTGCTCTCGCAGATCCGGTCCATCCGCACCGGCAGAGTCTCGATGCCCTGCAGCACCAGGAAGGCGTTGAACGGCGACAGTGCGCCGCCCATGTTGCGCAGGGGCACGGTGCGGGCCCGTGCGATGTAGGCCGCCTCGCCCATCGCCTCGGTGAACACCACCCCGTGGTACGAGGGATCCGGCTCATTGAGACCGGGGAAGCGGTCCTTGTGGGCGACCCAGTCGAAACGCCCCGAATCCACCAGGATCCCGGCGATGCTCGTGCCGTGGCCGCCCATGTACTTGGTCAGCGAGTGCACCGCCAGGTCCGCGCCGTGATCGAAGACCTTGCACAGGTACGGGGTGGCGACGGTGTTGTCCACCATCATCGGCACGCCATGCGCGTGCGCCACCTCGGCCACCCGTTCCAGGTCCACGACATTCCCGGCCGGGTTGCCGATGGACTCGCAATAGACCAGGCGCGTTTGAGCGTCGATGCTGCGATCCAGCGCCTCGAAGTCGTCGGAGTCCACGAACCGCACGTCGATCCCCAGGCGCGGGAGGGTATGCGCGAACAGATTGTAGGTCCCGCCGTAGAGCTGCGTGGTAGTGACGATGTTGTCCCCGCTGCCGGCGATCGTCAGTACCCCGGCCGTGATCGCGGCCATGCCCGAGGCCATCGCCAGCGCGCCGACACCGCCTTCCATCGCCGCCACCCGCTGCTCGAGCACGGCGTTGGTCGGGTTCATGATGCGCGTGTAGATGTTGCCCTCGACCTTGAGGTCGAACAGGTCGGCGCCGTGCTGGGTGTCGTCGAAGGCGTAGGACGTGGTCTGATAGATGGGTACCGCCACCGCGCGGGTGGTGGGATCCGGTGCATAGCCGGCGTGGACGGCGAGGGTCTCGATCTTCATGGGGAATCCTCCATCCCGCGTTTGTGCCGTGATTACGGCCGTCGCCGGGCGCGCGGCCGGGCGCACAGTGTGCGTCACGCGCCCCGGTTTCACCAGCGCGTTTGGTTATATGGAAATTACCAGCGTTCCCGGCCACCCCAGCCCGGGTCCGTGTCCGGGTGCCAGGAGGCGCGGAAGATCGCCGCGAGGGTCTTGGCGTCAGGGATCTCGCCGCCGCGGGCCATGTCCAGCACCCGGTTCCATGGCAGCCAGTGGACTTCCAGGACCTCGCCGGGTTCGCGCCGGACCGTTCCGGCCTCGAGCTCGCGTGCCAGGTACAGGTGGATCACCTCGTCACTGAACGCGGGCGCGGTGAGAATCGCTCCCAGCGCGTCCCAGCGCCGCGCGCGCACGCCGGTCTCCTCCTCCAGCTCCCGGCGGGCAGCCGCGAGCGGCTCCTCGCCCGGGTCGATCTTTCCCGCCGGCAGCTCCCAGATCCAGCCCACCGGGGGCCGATACTGCCGGATCAGGCACACGCGCTGGTCCGCGTCCAGCGGCAGGGCGGCCGCAGCGCCGGGATGGCGCACGACCTCGAACTCCATCTCCATGCCATTCGGCAGCCGCACCGTCTCGGCGCGCAGGTCCACCACGCGGCCGCGATGAAGCTGCCGTGATCTCACGGGCTTGTCCATGTTCACTCCGGTGCCGGCGGTGACGCCGGTTGCAGTGGGTAACGTTCCAGGGCCGTGTGCACGGCGCCCCCGGGGCGCAGGTCGCTACGGTACAGCACCAGTTCCCACGCACGGCAGGCGACCTGGACGGGGACCGGCTCGCGCGGCAGGCGCAGTCGCCTCCCGCGTGCCCGCGCCAGGGTGATGTGGCCGCGGAACGGGCGGCGCTCCACTTCCAGGCCGGCGCCCGCCGCCGCTCCGCGCACTGCCTCCGCGAGGGCCTCCAGCGGGCGACAGGGCGCAACCACGGCCGCCACCACCCGCGGGCGCGCCACCGACGGGAAGCCGGCAAGCGAGGGCACCCGGTAGTCGAACGGCGCCGCGTCCGCCGCCGCCTCCCGGAGCCCCCGCGTGAGCGCCGCGAGGGCATCGTCCTCGACCCGTCCCAGGAAAACCAGCGTCAGGTGCAACGCTTCGCGCGGCAGCCAGCGCAGCGGTGGCGGGCGCTCCAGGCGCTGCTCGAGATCCGCCGCGGCCTGCTGCAGGCGGTCCAGCAGCCCGGCGCAGACGGGCAAGGCGACAAAGGCGCGCGGAATCATGGGGTTTTCCGTCACGGGCCGCCCGCGGCGCGGACGGCGTGAGGCCATCGCGGGGTATTGTGGCCAATCGCCGGCACGTGGTCCAATTTGCCGGCCTGCTCGAAGGTACCGGCGCGGCAAGCGCCCCCTGCACGACTAGCTTGCGGCCAACGCCGACGAGCACGGCCGGCGACCCGCTTACATCTTTTGCCGGCGCGAGATCGGCTGGGCCGGGCTTTACGATGCCGCCTGCCGGCTGGCTGCCTTCCCGCGCGGCCCGGGCGTGGCGCGCGGCGAGCGGGTCGGGCTGTTCCTGCAGAACTGTCCCCGGTACCTGAGGTATAATGGCCGATCCGGGACGCTTCGAACATGGCCGGCGGGCGTCCCGGGGAGAGACGGCGGCCAGAGCGGCCCCCTTCCCGACGCCGGCAAAGCACTTGCGGCTTTCCCCCTATGAATCCATTTTCACAGCTATTCCTGGTCTTCGTGCTGATCCCCATCGCGGAGATCGTGGTCCTGATCAAGGTTGGTTCGATCATCGGCGCGCTGCCCACCGTGGCGCTGGTGATCCTGACCGCGGTCGCCGGTGCGGCCCTGATGCGCCACCAGGGCATGCAGACGATGAGCGCCGTGCGCCAGGCCATGGGCCGGGGCGAGATACCGGCCGTCGAGATGCTGGAAGGCATGGGACTGCTACTGGGCGGCGCGCTGCTGCTCACGCCGGGCTTCATCACCGACGCCTTCGGCTTCGCCTTGCTGGTACCGCCGCTGCGCCGTCGCCTGGCACGCCACATGCTATCGCGCATGGAGGTCCGGGACACCACCGGCGGCCGATCCGCTCGCGGGACCGCCGGGCACTACACCATCGAGGGCGAGTTCCGCCACCGCGATGACTGACGCGCGCCGCGCACCCTTTCCGATTGCCGATCCAAGCAAGGGGAACGCCGGCAAGGCCAGCGGAGTGCGGGCGAGCGAATGCGCCCCGGCCGGGCGGCCGGGGCGCACCTGGCTCACATGGTCTTGCTGAGCTCGATGCGGGCCACCGTGCGACGGTGAACCTCGTCCGGGCCATCGGCGAGGCGCAGGGTGCGCAGCCCGGACCACGCCTTGGCGAGGAAGAAGTCCGAGGTGACACCAGCCGCGCCGTGCGCCTGGATCGCCCGGTCGACCACCCGCAGGGCCATGTTCGGCGCCACGACTTTGATCATGGCGATCTCCGACCGTGCCACCTTGTTGCCGACGGTGTCCATCATGTAGGCGGCCTTGAGCGTCAGCAGGCGGGCTTGGTCGATCTCCATGCGTGAATCGGCGATCCACTCCTGGATCACGCCCTGCTTGTACAGCGGCGTGCCGAAGGTCTCGCGCTGCTTCACCCGTGCGATCATCGCCTCCAGCGCCCTTTCAGCCAGGCCAATCGTGCGCATGCAGTGGTGGATGCGTCCGGGACCGAGGCGCCCCTGGGCGATTTCGAAACCGCGTCCCTCACCGAGGAGCATGTTCGACGCGGGCACCCGCACGCTGTCGTATTCGATTTCCATGTGCCCGTGCGGGGCGTCGTCGTATCCGAACACGGGCAGGTGGCGCAGCAGCTTCACCCCCTTGCTGTCCATCGGCACCAGGATCATGGACTGCTGCCGGTGGCGCTCGGCCTCGGGGTCGTTCTTCCCCATGACGATCAGGATCTTGCAGCGCGGATCGCCGGCGCCGGAGGTCCACCACTTGCGACCGCCGACGACGTACTCGTCGCCCTCGCGCCTGATCTGGCACTGGATGTTGGTGGCATCCGACGACGCCACGGCGGGCTCGGTCATGGAGAACCCGGAACGGATCTTGCCTTCCAGCAGCGGCTCCAGCCACTGCGCCTGCTGCTCCTTCGTGCCGTACCGGGCCAGCACTTCCATGTTGCCGGTGTCAGGGGCGGCGCAGTTGAACGCCTCGGGCGCAATGCCGGAGCGGCCCATGATTTCGCACAGCGGGGCATACTCGAGGTTGGTCAGGCCCGCGCCGTACTCGCTTTCGGGCAGGAACAGGTTCCACAGGCCGGCCTTCTTCGCCTTCTCCTTGAGCTCTTCCATGATCGGCGGGACGAAGTTCCAGCGATCCTCGGCGCTGTCGAGCTGCTCGTGATAGACCCGCTCGTTGGGGTAGATATGCTCCTCCATGAATTCCTGGAGCTGCTTCTGAAGCTTCTTCACCTTGTCGGAATACTCGAATTCCACGTCTGTCTCCCGAGTGGCCTGTCAGTGTGATGCCGGAAGTCGTTAGTGCCGGTACGACAGCATAGCGACGCCGGAAGGCAAAAAACAGCCGCAGGCAGGCGCTTGCGGACTAAATCCGAGCAAGCGTTCGGGGAATTCGCGGAAAAACCCGCACCTGTGAATCCCCGCCGGCTGCCGCCGAGGTCTCCCCGTCACCGCGTTGCGCCCCCTTGCGCGGCATCTTGCGCGACGGCGCGGGGCCACCGCCCCGGTAGTCGGGAACCCCGGGTCTGATACAATCGCCGCCATGAACACGCTCGTCGGCCTGGTCATGGGCTCCAGATCGGACTGGGAAACGATGCGCCACGCGGCGGAGACGCTCGATGCCGTGGGCGTAGCGTACGAATCACGCGTGGTCTCCGCCCATCGCACGCCGGACCTGCTGTTCGAGTACGCGGCAGGGGTACGCGGACGCGGGCTCGAGGTGATCATCGCCGGGGCAGGCGGTGCCGCCCACCTGCCGGGCATGCTGGCGGCCAAGACCAGCCTGCCGGTCCTGGGCGTCCCGGTGCAGTCGCGTGCGCTCAGCGGCATGGACTCATTGCTCTCGATCGTGCAGATGCCCGCGGGCGTCCCGGTGGGCACGCTTGCCATCGGGCGCTCCGGGGCGGTCAACGCGGCCCTGCTCGCCGCGGCGATCCTCGCCAACAAGCACCCCGGAATATGCGATGCGCTCGACGGCTACCGCCGGAGGCAGACAGAGCAGGTCCTGGCACATCCCGATCCCGGGGAGTCCTGATGAAGGTCGGCATCCTGGGCGGTGGCCAGCTCGCACAGATGCTGGTGCTGGCCGGCATTCCGCTGGGTTATCGTTTTGTCGCGCTGGACCCCGATCCCAACGCTCCCGCCGGGCGGGTGGCCCCGCTGATCAAGGCCGAGTACGACGATCCCGATGCGCTCGATCAGCTCGCGGACCAGGTGGACGTGGTGACCTACGACTTCGAGAACGTCCCGGCCCACGTCGCCCGGCGGCTTGCCGGTCATGTGGAGGTGCACCCGCCCGGCAACGCCCTGGCCGCTGCACAGGACCGGCTCCCCGAGAAGCGGTTGTTCGGCACCCTGGGGATCGACACGGCAGCATACCGCCCGGTGGACAGCCGCGAGGAGCTGGAAGGCGCGGTCGCGAGGCTGGGCCTGCCCGCGCTGCTCAAGACCCGGCGGCTGGGCTACGACGGTAAGGGCCAGTTTTTGCTGCGCCGGCGGCGCGACATAGACCGGGCCTGGGAGCATCTGCGCGGGCGGCCGGCGATCCTGGAGGGGTTCGTCGAGTTCGAGCGCGAGGTTTCACTGCTGTGCGTGCGCTCCACCCGGGACGAGGTCGCCTTCTATCCCCTGGTGGAGAATCGTCACCGCGGTGGCATCCTGCGGGTCTCCCGGGCGCCGTACCGGGCCCCGGTGCTGCAACGGCAGGCCGAGGCGCACGGCGGTGCGCTTCTGGCGGAGCTGGACTACGTCGGCGTGCTGGCGATTGAGTTCTTCTTGCGCGACGGCGTCCTGATCGCCAACGAGATGGCGCCCAGGGTGCACAACTCCGGGCACTGGACCATCGAGGGTGCACAAACCAGCCAGTTCGAGAACCACCTGCGGGCGGTCACGGGGCTGCCGCTGGGCGATGCCGCCAGCGCCGGGGCAAGCGCGATGGTCAACTGCATCGGCGGCGAGCCCGCCCTGGCGGATGTCGCCGCCATTGCGGGCGCACACGTGCACAGCTACGGAAAGTCGCCGCGGCGGGGACGCAAGCTGGGTCATATCACCCTCGCGGCGAGCGACCCGGAGACACTGGAGCGGCGGCTGCCCGCGTTGCTGGAGCTGATCGAAGACAGCGCCGACGCGCCCGGAGACCGCACCGGATAGGTAGGCGCTGTTCCGGGTTGCCGTGGTTAGAGCAGGGGCAGCTGGTTTCCGGTTCCCGGAACGCGGAAGGCGTCGGTATCCAGCGGCGGCGCCGGGGCGAAGCGATAGCGGGTATGCGCGAGGCGGAAGCGCTGCGCGATGACGTTGGCCCTCGCGCCGGTCCCGCGCATGCGCCGTCCGAACGCGCCGTCGCTGTCGCGTCCGCCGCGGGTGTCGCGGATCGCGTTCATCACGTGCGCGGCGTGGCCGGGCCGATGATGCGACAGCCACTCCGGGAACAGCTCGGCCACCTCGCCCGGCAGGCGCAGCAGGGTGTACCCGGCGAAGCTCGCGCCGGCCTGGCGAGCCCGGGCCAGGATGGACTCCATCTCGGGGTCGGTGAGCACCGGGATGAGCGGGGCCACCAGCACGCCCACGGGAATGCCGGCCGCGGCTAGCCGCCGGATGACCTCGAGCCGACGCAGCGGCGCCGCGGCACGCGGCTCCATTCGGCGCGCCAGCCCATGGTCCAGCGTGGTCACGGAGATCATCACCTGGCACAGGGCCTGCTCCGCCATCCGGGAGAGCAGATCGACATCGCGCAACACCAGGGCCGACTTGGTCACCAGCGTCAGCGGGTGGCGGTACTCCCACAGGACTTCCAGTAGGGCGCGCGTGATGCCGAGCCGGCGCTCGGCCGGCTGATAGATGTCGGTATTGCCGCCCAGTGCGATCGGGCGGCAGACGTAGCCGGGTCGCGCCAGCTCATCCCGGAGCAGGGTCGCCGCGTCCGGCTTGTAGACGATGCGGCTCTCGAAATCCAGCCCCGGCGAGTAGCCGAGCTGGGCGTGCGAGGGCCGCGCATAGCAGTAGATGCAGCCGTGCTCGCAGCCCCGGTAGGGATTGATGGTGCGGTCGAAGGGCAGGTCCGGCGAGCGGACCCGGTTGAGGATCGAGCGGCTGCCGTCCCGCTCGAGCCGCGTCCGCAGCGGCTCCGGCGCCTCGTCGGGCGGCCAGCCGTCGTCGAAGCTCTCGTGCCGCAGCCGATGGTAGCGGCTGTCGCGGTTGCTCGCCGCACCGCGTCCCTTGCGCGTGGCATCCGGATCGGTCATCCGCGGGCCTCCGGTCGGGCATCGTCACGGCCCCGCGCCCGGGCTCTACCACCGCCGGCGGCGCGCGGCCGGACCGCAGCGGGACACGGTCTCACGACGAGGCCGTTCGCGGCAGCTCGGCGCCGCACCGCTTCAGGTGAACCAGCAGCAGCGAGATCGCCGCCGGGGTCACGCCCGGGATGCGCGCGGCCTGCGCGAGCGTCGCTGGCCGGGCCCGTAGCAGCTTTTCCCGCACCTCGTTCGACAGTCCGGCCACCGCGCCGTAGTCCAGGTCGGCCGGAAGCGCGGTTTCCTCGTGGCGCCGGGAAAGCTCGATCTCGCGCTGCTGGCGCTCGACATAGCCGGCGTAGCGGGCCTCGATCTCGAGCTGCTCGACCACGTCGGCGCGCTCCGTCCCGCCGCCGATCAGCTCCGCCACCTCGGGGTACCCCACCTCGGGCCGGCGCAGCAGGTCGAAGGCGCTGACCTCGTTTTGCAGCGGCCGCCCGAGGACCTCCGCCTGGTGCTGCCGGCGCCGGCCGCCGGGCCGGATCATGGTGCCGCGCAGACGGCCGCGTTCCCGCTCGAGGGCATCCCGGCGAGCCTCGAACGGTGCCCAGCGCCCGTCGTCGACCAGGCCCATCTGCCGGCCCTCCGGGGTCAGCCGGAGGTCGGCGTTGTCCTCCCGTAGCTGGAGGCGATATTCGGCCCGGCTGGTGAACATGCGATAGGGCTCGCGGGTGCCGCGGGTGGTCAGATCGTCGATCAGGACGCCGATGTAGGCCTGGTCCCGCCGGGGAGTCCACGGCGCCTCGCCGCGGCTGTGGCGAGCAGCGTTGAGACCGGCGATCAGCCCCTGCGCGGCGGCCTCCTCATAGCCGGTGGTGCCGTTGATCTGCCCCGCCAGGTACAGCCCGGCGAGGATCCGCGAGGCCAGCGAGGGATCCAGGTCGCGCGGGTCGAGATAGTCGTACTCGATCGCGTAACCGGGCCGGGTGATGTGCGCTTGCTCGAAGCCGCGGATGGAACGTACCAGGCGGTGCTGGGTCGCGAACGGCAGGCTGGTCGATATGCCGTTGGGGTAGACCTCGTGCACGTCCAGTCCCTGGGGCTCGACGAATACCTGGTGCGAGCTCCGATCGGGGAAACGCACCACCTTGTCCTCCACGGACGGGCAGTAGCGGGGCCCGCTGCCCGTGATCGCCCCGGTGAACATGGGCGAGTCACCCAGTCCCTCGCGGATGATTTCGTGCGTGCGCTCGTTGGTCTGGGTGATGTGGCAGCACACCTGGCGCGGGTGCGCGGATGGATCGCCCAGGAAGGAGAACGCGGGCCGCGGCTCGTCGCCGGGCTGGGCCGCCAGGCGCGAATAGTCAATGCTGCGGCCGTCGAGCCGCGGCGGGGTACCGGTCTTGAGACGATCCACGTGAAACGGGAGCTCCCGCAGGCGCCGGGCGAGCGCATTTGCGGGCGCATCGCCGGCGCGGCCGCCGGCCTGGCTGGAGCGGCCCACGTGGATGCGCCCTCCGAGGAACGTCCCCACGGTCAGGACCACCGCCCCGGCGTGAAAGCGCAGACCCATGCGCGTCGCTACCCCGCGTACCCGGTCGCCCTCGACCAGCAGATCGTCGACCGGTTGCTGGAACAGGGACAGGCCAGGCTGGGTCTCGAGCGCGGCCCGCACGGCGCGCCGGTACAGGCTGCGGTCCGCCTGGCAGCGGGTCGCCCGCACCGCGGGGCCCTTGCTCGCGTTGAGGCGACGGAACTGGATCCCGGCCTGGTCGGCCGCGCGTGCCATCAGGCCCCCGAGGGCGTCGATCTCGCGCACCAGGTGACCCTTGCCGATGCCGCCGATGGCCGGGTTGCAGCTCATCTGCCCCAGGGTCTCCAGGTTGTCGGTCAGCAGCAGGGTGGCGGCGCCGGTGCGTGCGCTCGCGAGCGCCGCCTCGGCGCCCGCGTGGCCGCCGCCCACGACGATCACGTCATAGCTGCCCGGGTAGCTCATGGTCCGCGCCCTCGTCTGCCGGGAATCCATTGTAGAGGCTGTCGAACCCTGGTGCAGCCGGTGCTGGTCAAGCTGGAGACGGCGTTATAACAAATATTATTTCCCGACGCAGAAGCTGGAGAAGATCCTCCCCAGCAGGTCCTCCGTGGTCACCACGCCGGTGATCTCGCCGAGGGCCTGCTGGGCCTGGCGCAGGTCCTCGGCGACCAGTTCGGGCTCGTGGCTGGCAAGCGCGCGGGCCGCGTCGTGCAGCGAGCGGTTCACCCGCTCCAGTGCCTCGAGATGTCGGCGGCGTGCGCTGAAGCCGCTCTGCTCCGGGCCCCGGTATCCCATGCACTGTTTGAGATGCTCCCGGAGTTCCGGCAGCCCGGCCCCGGTCAGCACCGACACCCGCAGGGCGGGCGGTTCGCTGCCCGGCACCGGCCCGGCTGCCGTGCCCCCCAAGTCGACCTTGTTGCGCACCAGCGTGACCTCGCAGTGCTCCGGCAGCGCCCGGAGCAGCCCGGCGGGCGCCGCCTCGGCCGAGCTGTCCTCCACCATCAGCAGCACCCGGTCCGCCGTCTCGATTTCGCCGCGGGCCCGACGGATCCCCTCCGCCTCGACGGCATCCGGGCTGTCCCGCAGCCCGGCGGTGTCGACGATGTGCAGCGGGAGTCCGTCGAGCTGGATGTGCTCGCGCAGCACGTCGCGGGTGGTGCCGGGAACCTCGCTGACGATGGCGGCGTCGTGGCCGGCCAGGTAGTTGAGCAGGCTCGACTTGCCGACGTTCGGTGGACCGGCCAGTACCACGCGCATGCCCTCCTGCATCAGGCGGCCCTGGCGCGCCTGGTCCCGGAGCTCGCCGGCGTGGCCGAGCAGCTCCTCGATGCGGGCCCTGATGCGGCCGCCGTCCAGCAGATCCAGCTCCTCGTCCGGGAAGTCCATCGCGGCTTCGATGAACGCCCGGAGCTCGGTCAGGGCGTCCGCGAGGTCGGCCACCCGGCGCGAGAGCGCGCCCTCCAGCGACCGCAGCGCCGCCCGCGCCGCTTCGCGTGAGCCGCTGGCAACGAGATCCGCCACCGCTTCGGCCTGGGCGAGGTCGAGCTTGCCGTTGAGAAAGGCCCGCTGGGTGAACTCGCCGGCCCGGGCCGGGCGCGCGCCCAGGGCGAGGCAGCGTTCCAGGACCGCATCCAGCACTACCGGCCCCCCGTGACCGTGCAGCTCCAGCACGTCCTCGCCGGTAAAGGAGCGCGGGCCCGGGAAGTACAGCGCGAGGCCGTCGTCGAGAGCTTCGCCCGCCGCGCCCAGGAACCGGCGGTGCCACGCGAGCCTCGGGCGCGGGAGTCCGCCCAGGAGGGCCCCGGCGATCCCGACGACGGCCGGACCGGAAACGCGGACGATGCCCAAGCCGCCGACACCCGGAGGGGTCGCGATGGCCGCAATGGTATCCGGGTCAGCGGGCACGGCATCCCCCGAGAAGGACCTGCCAGGGGACGTCAGGCCTTCTTCTTGCGTCGGTGACGGTCGCTGCCGTCCTCCATCCGCTTCATGATGAACCATTGCTGGGCAATGCTCAGCACGTTGTTGGTCAACCAGTAGAGCACCAGTCCCGACGGGAAGAAAGCGAAGAAGATGGACAGCCCGATGGGCATGAACATCATGATCTTCTGCTGCGTCGGATCCATGGTCATAGCCGAAGCGCTGAGCTTCTGCTGGAAGAACATGCTGATGCCGAACAGGATCGGCAGCACGTAGTACGGATCCGGGCTGGTCAGGTCCTGGATCCAGAACATGAACGGAGCGTGGCGCAGCTCCACGCTCTGCAGCAGCACCCAGTACAGCGCCAGGAATACCGGCAGCTGGACGATCAGCGGCAGGCAGCCCCCCAACGGGTTGAATTTCTCCTGCCGGTAGAGCTGCATCATTTCCTGGTTCAGCTTCTGCTTGTCGTCGCCGTACCGCTCCCGCAGGGCCTTGATGCGCGGGGCGAACTTGCGCATCTTGGCCATCGAGCGGTACTGGGCTTCCGACAACTTGTAGAACGCCGCTTTGATCAGCACCGTCAGGCCGATGATGGCCCAGCCCCAGTTCCCGAGCAGCATGTGCAGCTTCGACAGCAGCCAGAACAGCGGCTTGGCAATGACCGTCAACATGCCGTAATCGACGGTCAGGTCCAGCCCCTTGGCGATCGAAGCCAGGCGGTTCTGGAGCTGGGGGCCGACGTACAGGCGGCTGTCGAGGGTCGTATCCTGGCCGGGGCCAACCTCGTGCGAAGGGGCAACGAAGCCCATCACGTATCGGTCGTCGCCGATCTGCTTGCCGTACAGGAAGTCCTCCGCACCCGAGGGCGGAATGGCGGCGCCCACGAAGTACTGCTGGACCATCGCGACCCAGCCGCCGTGCGTACTCTGCTTGACCGGGCTGCCCTTGAGATCGCCGTAGGACACCTTCTCGTACTTGCCGGTGTAGTACGCGCCGCCCTTGAAGGTATGCTCGTGAAACATGCCGGTGAGGCCGTGGTGGGCCGCAACGTGGCGACGCTCAAGCTGGCTGTACTGGCGCACGGTCAGTGGCTTGCCGGTGGCGTTGTGGATCTGGTACTTCACCCCGATGGTGTACTTGCCCCGCTGCAAGGTATAGACCTTGGTGACGCTGATGCCGTCCTTGCGCCAGTGCAGGGGCACGGTGACGGTGTCGCTACCCTTGGCGAGCCGGTAATGCGTGCGCGCCACCCGGTAGCTGCTGTGGTGATTGGGGACCTCGGCGCCCGAGGGCGACAGCAGACCGTTCTGGGCGACATAGAGACCGGAGGGGTCGGCCGTCAGGAGCCGGAACGGCACGTTGGGGTTGTTCGACGACTCCGAATACTTGCTCAGGCTGGCGTGCCGGATGCCCCCGCCGAGGGTGGAGATCACCACGTGGAGGACGTCGGTGTCGACGTGAACCAGGGTGCCCTGCTGCGCGGACTGCCGGGTCGGGCTAGTCGCCGCGCCGGCGCTGCCCGAGCTTTTCTTCGCACTGCTCTGCGGGGCGCTCGGCAAGCCGCTTTGCGCTTGGCTGGACTGCGCGGATTCCTTGCCGGTTTTCTTCGCGGCTGCCGCCGACGCCCGGCTCGCGCCGGTGCCCTGGCCCTGCTGCTGTGTCGCGGCCGGCGGCTTCGGGGGCGGCGCCGTCTGGCCATAGTCGTGCTGCCACGACTGCCACAGAAGGAAGCCGACGAACGCCAGGGCGGCCAGCAGGAAATACCGCAGGTTATCCATGGGTGGAGCTCTTGGGGGATTCGGGAACGGGATCGTACCCGCCCGGAAATCCGGGATGACAGCGTGCCACGCGGCAGATGGCCAGCCAGCCGCCCCGCAGAGTGCCGTGCCGCCGGAGCGCCTCGAGCGTGTATTGCGAGCAGCTGGGATAGTAGCGGCAGTGTGGCCCGAGCAGGGGGCTCACCACGAGCCGATAGGCCTTAACCAGAACAATCAGCAGGAACCGCATCGTTGCGTCAGCCTTTCCCAGTGCCGCTCGAGACTTGCCCGCAGGCGTGCCGCGTCCGCCGCCGCGGCTGCCGGGCGCGCCATGACTACCAGGTCGACGGCCGGCAGCTGCTCGCGGTGCCGGCGGAAGCTTTCCCGGATGATCCGCTTGAGACGGTTGCGCTGGACCGAATTCCCCGCCCGCCGGACGGAAATCGCGAGCCCGAGGCGGGCGGCGCCGGCGTCGTTGCTCCGCGCCAGCACCGTAAAGCAGGAGTCCGCGGAGCGTTCAGCCTGCTGGAACACCCGCCGGAACTCGGCCTGGTGCAGAAGCCGCGCGGTGCGGGGAAAGCGGGCGCGAGACATGGGCCGCCGGGCGGCCCTAGACGGTGAGACGGTGACGACCCTTGGCCCGCCGTGCCTTGAGAACCTGCCTTCCGCGCCGCGTCGCCATCCGCGCGCGGAACCCGTGGGTTCGCTTGCGCTTGATGTTGCTGGGCTGAAACGTTCTCTTCATAGTGCCTACCGGTACCTGATTCTGCTGCGGGGAGCTGGCTTCCATCGCCCGGGAAACCGGCGAGGGAAGCGCGTGAGGGTACTTGGTGCCGACCGGCGGTGTCAACCGCCGGGTGGCTCCCGGGAGGCTGTGGATAAGCGGGTGCCACGGGTATAGACTGCTCTGTGCGGCCGGCGAAAAGTGCGGGGTAAGCACTGGCCGCTCCGGCTCCGTCAGATGCACTGCAGCCCACGTCCGCTCGAGGGGAAGGTGAACGTTTCCTTGTGGAACCAATGTATCCGTTACCTCGAAGGCCAGGTGCCGGAGCAGCAGCTCAACACCTGGATCCGTCCCCTGCAGGCGGTCGAGGAAGACGGCAACCTTCACATCTTTGCCCCCAACCGGTTCGTGCTCGACTGGGTGCACGAGAACTTCCTGTCGCTGATCCGGGATGTTGTCGCCGACCTGAACGGGGACGGGCAGGCGCAGGTGACGCTGGAGGTAGGCGCTGCCGCAGGTGGGCCCCGGGAGCGCCGGGCGGGCGAGCACGGGCACGCTGGACGCGAGGCGTGGCCGACGGGGGGGCGCCGGGAACCGGCGAGGGGCAACCGGCTCAACCGGAACTTTACCTTCGAGACTTTCGTCGAGGGCAAGTCGAACCAGCTGGCGGTCGCCGCAGCCCGGCAGGTGGCGGAGAACCCGGGTGAGGCCTATAACCCGCTGTTCCTCTACGGCGGTGTCGGGCTGGGCAAGACCCATCTGATGCACGCGGTCGGCAATCGCCTGCGTAACCTGAACCGGGAGGCGAGGGTCGTCTACCTGCATTCCGAGAGCTTCGTCGCCGATATGGTGAAGGCGCTCCAGCACAACCGGATCAACGAGTTCAAGGCGTTCTACCGCGCCGTTGACGCGTTGCTGATCGACGATATCCAGTTCTTCGCCGGCAAGGAGCGCTCGCAGGAAGAATTCTTCCACACGTTCAATTCCCTGCTCGAGGGCCAGCAGCAGGTGATTCTAAGCTGCGACCGCTATCCGAAGGAGGTGAACGGGCTGGAAGAGCGTCTCAAGTCCCGCTTCGGTTGGGGCCTGACCGTTTCGATCGAACCGCCGGAGCTCGAGACACGCGTGGCCATCCTGATGAAAAAGGCGGAGCAGAGCCGGGTCTGCCTGCCGGACGAGGTCGCGTTCTTCGTCGCCAAACGCATCCGCTCCAACGTCCGTGAACTCGAGGGCGCCCTACGCCGCGTCGTCGCGAACGCACATTTCACCGGGCAGCCGATCACGCTGGACTTCGCGAAGGACGCGCTCAAGGACCTGCTGGCGCTGCAGGAGAAACTGGTCACCATCGAGAACATCCAGAGAACGGTGGCGGAGTACTACAAGATGCGCAGCTCCGACCTCCTGTCGACGAAGCGCAGCCGCTCCATCGCGCGTCCCAGGCAGATCGCGATGGCGCTGGCGAAGGAGCTCACGAGCCACAGTCTGCCGGAAATCGGCGAACAGTTCGGGGGCCGGGACCACACCACGGTCCTGCACGCGTGCCGCCGCGTGAAGGCCCTGTGTGAAAGCGACGCCAGATGCGAGGAAGACTACGCCAACCTGTTGCGGACGCTGACGAGCTGATGGCCAACCTGGGGATCGGATGTGGATAACCGTTGCGCAAGATGTGAACGCGACGGCAGCGACGCAGCGCAACGGAATCGGTCCAACAGTTTTCCACCGACCGCCCACAGGAGGTAAACCGGCCTTGGCGGGCGCAAGTCTCTGGGTGGGAAGGCATTAACGCAACAGTCCCCGGGCTGACGACGGGCTAATAATAATAGAGTAAAGAACAGGAACTTCATTTTGACTGGTGGACGGGCGATTAACCAGGACGGGCTGGCAGAGCGATGAAATTCGAGATCGAACGCGAAGAATTGCTGAAGCCACTGCAAGCAATCGTCGGGGTGGTCGAGAAGCGGCAGACGATGCCGGTGCTATCGAACGTGCTCCTGGCGGTGCGGGACGACGGGCTGTCGGTAACGGCCACCGACCTCGAGGTGGAGCTGGTCGCACGGGCCGGGCTGGAAAATGCGCACCCGGGCGCCGTAACGGTGCCGGGACGGAAGCTCGTGGACATCGTCCGGACGCTGCCGGAAGGCGCAACCGTGGCGATGGAGCTGGAGGGGGACAAGGTGACGATCCGGTCCGGGCGGAGCCGCTTCACCCTGAGCACGTTGCCGGCGGCCGAGTTTCCCGTGGTGGAAGAGATTCACGGACTGTTGGAGCTTCAGGTGGGCCAGGCCGGGCTGAAGCGTCTTTGTGGCCAGACTGCGTTCGCCATGGCGCACCAGGACGTGAGGTATTACCTGAACGGCCTGCTGATGGAATTTCGGTCGGACATGCTCCGGGCGGTCGGCACGGACGGGCACAGGTTGGCGCTGTGTGACGTGGAGGCGGCGACGGGTGAATCGGAGCTGCGCCAGGTTATCGTGCCGCGCAAGGGGGTGGTCGAGCTGCAGCGGCTGCTGGGGGAAGATGACGAGCCGGCGCACCTGGAGGTGAGCACGAACCATGTGCGGGTGACTCTGGGGGACCTGCGCTTCACCTCGAAGCTGATCGACGGGCGCTTCCCTGACTACGAGCGGGTGATTCCCCGGGACGGGGACAAGTACGTGGAGGTTGACCGGCAGTTGTTGCGGCAGGCGCTGGCGCGTGCGGCAATCCTCTCGAACGATAAGTATCGGGGAATCCGTTTGCAGCTGGCTGCCGGGCGGCTGGCGATTCAGGCGCATAACCCGGAGCAGGAGTCCGCGGAAGAGGAGTTGGAGGTGGGGTATGAGGGCGATGGTGTGGAAGTGGGCTTTAACGTGAATTACCTGCTGGATCCGCTTGCGGCGCTGGAGGGTGAGTCGGTGGAGCTGATCCTGAAGGATGCGAACAGCAGCTGTTTGATCCAGGCGCCGGGCAACCCGAGCAGCCGACATGTTGTGATGCCAATGCGACTCTGAGCGACAGGATGGGGCTGCGGAGTCTGGGTGCTCGCGATTTTCGGTGCTTTGCAGAGGTGAACCTGGAGTTCGCGGACTCGGTCAACGTGGTGGTGGGCGACAACGCCTCGGGGAAGACGAGTCTCCTCGAGGCGATTTATTTTCTGGGGCGGGGAAGATCGTTCCGGGAATCCCGGCGGCGGGCGCTGATCCGATACGGGTGCCGGGAGCTGATAGTGTTCGGGCGGGTGGGTAGGGGGGACGGAGCGAGCGTGCGGTTGGGGCTGCGCTTGGAGGAAGGGGCGATGCAGGGACGGGTGGCGCGAAGGAAGGCCGGGGGAATCGGCGAGCTCGCTGCGTGGTTGCCGGTACAGGTTATCGATCCGCATGTGCACCGGCTTCTCGAGGGGGGGCCCGGCGAACGCCGGCGTTACATGGACTGGGGTGTGTTCCACGTGGAACATGGCTACCTGGAGGCCTGGCGGAGGTACGCCCGGGCGTTGCGGCAGCGCAACGTGGTCCTTCGCCGGGGGGGCGCGCAGGCGGGGCGCCTGGCCAGGGCCTGGAACGGGGAGTTGGGGGCCTCCGGCGGGGATCTCGACCGCGCCCGGGGCCGGTTCGTCGCGCGCGTCGGTCCCCACGTGCAGGAGATCGTGAACCGCGTGCTGGGGCGGGACTGCCGGGTAGAGCTGCGGTACCGCCGGGGTTGGTCGGAAGGGGTCACGCTCGAGCGGGCGTTGGAGCGGCAGCTGGCGGGCGACGTGGAGCGGGGCCATACCGGGGCGGGGCCACATCGTGCGGAGCTCGACATTCGGATGGAGGGGCGGCCGGCCCGGGAGTGGGTCTCCCGGGGGCAGGGGAAGGTGGTATCGGGTGCGCTGGTGTTGGCCGAGATGCTCGCTGCCGAAGCCGCGGGCAGGGGGAACGGGGTACTGCTGGTGGACGATGCCGGCGCAGAGCTTGGGCCAGCCTACCGGGACCGGTTTTGGGCGGTACTGGAAGAGTTGCCGGCGCAGAAATTCATTACCGGCGTGTCGCGCGCGGAGCTGCCGTGGCGCGGAAAGCGGCTTCCGGGACGGATGTTCCACGTGGAACACGGCCAGGTCCGGGAAGTGGTAGAATAGTTCTTTTCCAGACCCGAAGAGCCCCTATGAGCGCCACCAATTCCTACGACTCCTCCAGCATCCGTGTACTCAAGGGACTCGAGGCCGTTCGCAAGCGCCCGGGCATGTACATCGGTGACACCGATGATGGCACCGGGCTGCATCACATGGTCTTCGAGGTCGTAGACAACTCCATCGACGAGGCTCTGGCCGGCTTCTGTACCGCCGTCCAGGTCATCCTGCACGAGGACAATTCCGTTACGGTGATCGACGACGGGCGGGGAATCCCGGTGGATATGCACAAGGAAGAGGGCAGGTCCGCCGCCGAGGTGATCATGACCATGCTGCATGCCGGCGGCAAGTTCGACGCCAACTCGTACAAGGTGTCCGGGGGCTTGCACGGCGTCGGGGTCTCCGTCGTCAACGCGTTGTCCGAGTACCTCGAGCTCACCATCTGTCGCGACGGAAGCGTGTTTCGCCAGACCTACGCCGATGGCGAGCCCACGCAGCCTCTCGAGGCGGTCGGCCAGACCGATCGCACGGGCACCACGCTGCGCTTCCGCCCCAGCCCTCGGGTCTTCAGCGACATCCACTTCCACTTCGACCTGCTGGCGAAACGCCTGCGCGAGCTGTCCTTCCTGAATTCCGGCGTCCGAATTGTCCTGACGGACGAGCGCGACCAGCGCGAGCAGGTCTTCGAGTACAAGGGCGGCATCCGGGCTTTCGTGCAGCTGCTGAACCAGAAGAAGACCCCGCTGCACCATACAGTCTTCTATTTTAATACCGAGCGCGAAGGTATCACCGTTGAAGCCGCGATGCAGTGGAACGACTCGTACCAGGAGAGCGTGTTCTGTTTCACCAACAACATCCCCCAGCGCGACGGCGGCACCCACATGGCCGGTTTCCGCTCGGCGCTCACCCGGACCCTGAAGAACTACATCGAGGAAAGCGGTCTCACCCGGCGCGAAAAGGTCAACATCAGCGGCGACGATGCCCGCGAGGGCCTTACGGCGGTCATCTCGGTCAAGGCGCCCGACCCGAAGTTCTCCTCCCAGACCAAGGACAAGCTGGTCTCCTCGGAGGTCAAGGGCGTGGTCGAGTCCACCATGGCCGAAGCACTGTATGCGTACCTCCTGGAAAACCCGGCCGACGCGCGCGTGATCGCGAGCAAGATGCTTGAGGCAGCGCGGGCGCGCGAGGCCGCGCGCAAGGCACGGGAGATGACGCGGCGCAAGGGGGCGCTCGATGTCGCCGGCCTGCCCGGTAAGCTCGCCGACTGCCAGGAGAAGGATCCAGCCCTTTCCGAATTATTCATCGTCGAGGGCGACTCCGCCGGGGGCTCCGCGAAGCAGGCCCGGGATCGCCGTACCCAGGCAGTGCTCCCGCTCAAGGGCAAGATCCTTAACGTGGAGAAGGCGCGTTTCGACAAGATGCTCTCCTCGGTGGAAGTCGCAACCCTGATCACCGCGCTTGGCTGCGGCGTGGGCCGCGAGGACTTCGACCCGGACAAGCTCCGCTACCACCGCATCATCATCATGACCGACGCGGACGTCGACGGCTCCCATATCCGCACCCTGCTGCTGACCTTCTTGTACCGCCAGATGTATGCGCTGGTCGAGCGCGGCCATGTCTACATTGCCCAGCCGCCGCTGTACAAGCTGAAGAAGGGCAAGCAGGAGCAGTACGTCAAGGACGATGCCGAGCTCACTGCCTACTTACTGCAGGCGGCGCTCGAGGCCGCGGAGCTGCACGTGTCCGCCGACGCGCCCCCGGTCCGGGGCGACGCGCTGGAGGGCATCGCCCGCCGCTACGAGCAGGTGATGGCGACCGTCACCCGCCTGGACCGGCGCTACGACGAGAACATTCTGGAGCAGATGATCTACATGCCGGCGGTAACCGCGGACCTGATGTCCGACCCCGGGCAGCTCGAGCGCTGGACCCACGATCTGCTCGCACGACTGAACGCGGAGCGCGGCCACCGGATACGCTACGGCTTAGTCAGCGCCGGCCGGGACGGCCTCGTCATGGAGCGTATCCGCCACGGTATCGCCAAGCACATCCGTTTCCCCCGGGAGATGTTCGAGTCCGCGGAGTATCGCTCCATGATCGAGTTAGGGGAGCGGCTCGACGGCCTGATCGGGGAAGGCGCCTACGTCCAGCGGGGCAACAGCACCCGGCCGGTGGACTCCTTCAAGGAGGCGCTGGAGTGGCTCATGGAGGAAGCCAAGAAGGGTCGGAGCATCCAGCGCTACAAGGGGCTCGGCGAGATGAACCCGGAGCAGCTCTGGGAGACCACCATGAACCCGGAGACCCGCCGCCTGCTTCAGGTCAGCGTGGAAGACGTGGTCGCGGCCGACGACATGTTCACCACGCTGATGGGCGACCAGGTCGAACCGCGGCGCGAGTTCATCGAGCGCAATGCGCTGCTGGTGACTAACCTCGACATCTGAGGCGTCCGAGGCTGGCCGCGGAGACCGTGCCGCCCAGGGCCCCGCGCCTGTCCAATCGATAATTCCAGTTCGGTCAGGTCGTTACGGGCCAACTGCCGTCCCGGACAGGTGCTTTCCCGGGCCCGTGTGCCGGGATCGGCGTCAGCGCGGCGCGCGCCGGGATCCAGCTGAACGTCCCACCCGCGCTTTCCCCCGACGCGCGCCGCACGGCCTCGGCCGCGCTGCCAGCGCCTCGGTATTCGTGTCGATCCACTGCTTGGCACGAGCGTTGATCTCCCGCGGCTTGAGCCCGGCGGTATCGATCGCCGGCCCGATACGCACGCGAACGATACCTGGCTTGATCAGGATGCGGCCGCGCAGCCAGTGCTCGCCGGCGTTGTGCGCGACCGGCACCACGGGGGCTTCGGTCTCCGCGGCGAGCATCGCGCCACCGGCCCCGAACGAACGGGTCCGGCCCGGGGGTACCCGGGTACCCTCAGGAAAGACCACCACCCAGATTCCCTGCCGGAGCCGTGTGCGTCCCTGGCGTACCACCTCCCGTAGCGCGCGCTTTCCGGAGCTCCGATCGATCGCGATCGGAGCTGCCGAACGCAGGCCCCAGCCGAACACGGGGATTCGCAGCAACTCCCGCTTGAGTACCCAGGTCTGCGGCGGCATCACCTTCTGGGTGAGCAGGGTCTCGAGCATCGACTGGTGCTTGCAGAACACGATCGCCGGTCCCGCAGGCAGATTCCCGGTACCTTCGTACTCTACCCGGACGCGGCACAGCCAACGCAGGCAGAAGCGCTGCACCGCAATCCAACTGTATATCAGCGGGTAGCGCATGCCATAGGGCAGGGGAAGAGCCAGCACCAGGAGGACCACCCAGACCGGGATCGTAACCGCCGCCTGCGCGTAATAAACGAGTGACCCCGCCAGCGCTTTCGGGCTTGCCCTTTCGCCCGGCGTCATGGGCGTGACTCGGCGGCCCTGCCAGCCTCGGCCAGCGCGAGGGAAAGCTCATTCAAATCCCGGTAGACGGGCACGTCCGGCCGCTCGTCCAGTGCGGCCAGGGTGGCTTCCCCCCGGCCCGTGCGCACCAGCACCGGGCGGGCCCCGGCGCTGATCGCAGCTTCCAGGTCTCCCAGCTGGTCGCCGACCACCAGCACCTCCTCCAGCTCCGTCTGGAAGCGCCGGCCGATGTCCTCGAGCAGTCCGGGCCGCGGCTTGCGGCAGTGACAGTCGTCCTCGGGCAGATGGGGACAGAAGAACAGACCGTCGACGCTGCCACCGAGGGCGGCGAGCTCCCGCTGCATCCGGCGATGGATGGCAAACAGCACGTCGGGCGTGATCAGCCCGCGGCCGATCGCGGGCTGATCGCTCGCAATCACCAGCCGGTGGCCGGTCTGCGCCAGGCGGACCATCGCCTCGAGGCTGCCCGGGATCGGGACCCAGGCCTCGGCGGACGCCAGGTAATCCTCGACCTCCTCGTTCACCACCCCGTCCCGGTCGAGAACGATCAGGCTCATGCCGCCACCCCGGGCTGCAGGCGCGAGATGTCCGCGATCTCCAGGAACCGTGCCTGTATTGATTGCAGCAGGGCCAGGCGATTCCTTCGCAGCTGCGCGTCGCCGGTCATCACCATGACCCGGTCGAAGAACTCGTCGACAGCCTCCCGCAACTCCGCCAGCGTGGCCAGCGCACCGGTGTAGTCGCCGCTCCCGACCAGCCTGGACAGCCGCTCCCGGCGCACTTCCAAAGCCCGGTCCAGGGCGCGCTCTTCCGGCGTTTCCAGCGCGCCGCGGTCCACCGCGTTGTCGAGGTCCTCGGGATCGGCCTTGCGCAGGATATTGCCGATGCGCTTGTTGGCGGCCGCCAACGCCTCGGCCTCGGGCAACTCCAGGAAAGCCTCGACCGCGCGCAGCCGGCGCTGGAAATCCGGCGGCGACACCGGCCGGCGGGCCAGCACGGCGTCGAACACATCCGCCCGGATGCCCTGCTCCTGGGCGTGCGCCCGCAGCCGCTCGAACATGAAATCGTAAAGCTCGTCGGGCAGCCCGGCATCGCTCTCCATCGGCTGCAGCCGGCATGCTTCTACCAGCAGCTCCGGCAGGGACAGCGCGAGCTCCGCCTCGGTCAGGATCCGCATCACGCCGAGCGCCGAGCGCCGCAGCGCAAACGGGTCCTTGTCGCCGCTCGGGCGCTGTCCAACGGAAAAGATACCGGCCAGCGTATCGAGCCGGTCCGCAAGCGCCAGGGTCTGCGCCACCCCGCCCTCGGGGATAACGTCCGTGGCGTACGCCGGCTGGTACTGTTGGCGAATGGCTGCGACCACGGGCTCCGCCTCGCCGGCCATCCGGGCGTAGTAGCCGCCCATGATCCCCTGCAGCTCCGGGAATTCCCCCACCATCTCGCTCAGCAGGTCCGCCTTGGCCAGCCGCGCCGCGCGCTCGGCCTGCCGGGCGTCGGCCCCCGCGCGTCCGGCCACAAAGCGGGCCAGCTCCGCCACCCGGGCGCTCTTGTCGGCCAGTGAGCCCAGGTGTTCCTGGAATACAACACTGGCCAGGCCCTCGGCCATTTGCTCGGGCGAGCGCGCCAGGTCCTGCCGCCAGAAAAATTCGGCATCGGCCAGTCGCGGTCGCACGACCCGCTCGTTGCCGCGGCGTACCTCTTCCGGGTCCCGGCTTGCAAGGTTGCTGATGGCCACGAAAGCCGGCGCCAGCCGCTCCCCGTGCCACAGCGGGAAGTAGCGCTGGTGCCCTTCCATGGTCGCGATCAGTACCTCGGGCGGAAGCGCCAGGAAGCGCTCGTCGAAGTTGCCCACAACCGGGCACGGCCACTCCACCAGAGCCGTCACCTCGTCGAGGAGCTCCCCCTCGATGCGCGGCCGCGCACCCACGCCCGCCGCTGCCCGCCGGACCTGCTCCTCGACTATCGCCCGGCGCTCCTCGCGATCGGCGACCACGTGACCGGGATCCCGGAGCAACGCCTCGTACCGGTCCGGCCGGTCCAGCCGGATCGGGTCCGGGTGATGGAAGCGGTGTCCGCGCGAGAATCGGTCAGACGCCTGACCGAAGAATCGGGCCGGGACCACCTCGTCCCCCAGCAACAGCACCACCCATCGCACCGGGCGCACGAACTCCGCGTCGCCCCGCCCCCAGCGCATGCGCCTTGGCACGGGAAGGGCCCCCAGCGCCTGGTCGATCAGCTGCGGCAGAAGCGCAGAGGCCGGGCGTCCGGGCCGGGTGTACCGGTGAAACAGGTACCGCCCCTGGGCCGTATCCCGGGTCTCGAGCTCTTCCACCGCCACGCCGCAGGAGCGCGCGAAGCCGTCAGCGGCCCGGGTCGGCCGGCCTCCGGCGTCGAACGCCCGGTCCGCGGGCGGTCCCCGCTTTTCCACCTCGCGCGGTGGCTGCATGGTCTGGAGCGCACGGATGCGCACGGCCAGGCGCCGTGGGGTCGCGAAGCTACGTGCCTCACCGTGACCCAGCTCGTGCACCGCCAGGCGGGCTACGAGCTCCCGGGCGAACGCCTTCTCGAGGTCCGCCAGCGCCCGCGGGGGCAGCTCTTCGGTGCCGATCTCGACCAGCAGGTCCGCGCGCTCAGTCACCGGAGCCCTCCCGCGCCAGCAAAGGGAAGCCCAGGTCCTCGCGCGCGCCGTAATACTCCCGGGCTACACGCCGGGCAAGGTCCCGGACCCGCAGGATGTATCGCTGGCGCTCCGTGACGGAGATGGCGCTGCGCGCGTCCAGCAAATTGAAGGTGTGCGAGGCCTTCAGCACCATCTCGTACGCCGGCAGCGGCAGGTTCCGTTCCACCAGTCGCCCGCACTCGCGCTCGCAGCGGTCGAACCAGTCCCGCAGGGACGGTACGTCGGCATACTCGAAGTTGTAACGAGACATTTCCACCTCGTTTTGGTGGAACACGTCGCCGTAGCTGACCCGGCCCTGCGGTCCATCGGCCCAGGTGAGATCGAAGACGCTGTCGACGCCCTGAAGGTAAAGCGCAATGCGCTCGAGCCCGTAGGTGATCTCCCCGGTCACCGGGCGGCAGTCGAGCCCCCCTACTTGCTGGAAGTAGGTGAACTGGGTGATCTCCATGCCGTTGAGCCAGATCTCCCAGCCAAGCCCCCAGGCGCCGAGGGTCGGGGATTCCCAGTTGTCCTCGACGAACCGGATATCGTGTACCAGGGGATCGATTCCCAGTGCCACCAGGGAACCGAGATAAAGCTCCTGCAGGTCACCCGGCGAGGGCTTGATCACGACCTGGAACTGGTAGTAATGCTGGAGCCGGTTGGGATTCTCGCCGTAGCGCCCGTCGGCAGGGCGGCGGGATGGCTGCACATACGCGGCGCGCCAGGGCTCGGGACCGATGGAACGAAGGAACGTCGCCGGGTGGAAGGTGCCGGCGCCCACCTCCATGTCCTGGGGCTGCACCAGCACGCAACCCTGTCGCCCCCAGTACTGCTGGAGCAGCAGAATCAGCTGCTGGAAGCTGGTTGGCAGCTCGCCGCTCATGGTCCGTTACCTGGTCAAGTTTCGGCAATGCCGCGTCTCGGGCCGCGGCCGGCGCCCCCGGCGCGACAAGCGCGCAGTATAGCGGCTGGGCCGTCGCTCGTGCACGCGGGCGCAACGCGGATGCTAAGCTGCGCGCTCAGCATTCGGAGACGGGATCAGCGTGGCAGCAGCGACCGGCAACCAGGAATCCGCCCGCACCGGGCGTTACCGTGACACCCGCCGGGTCACGCTGGTGGGTGCGGCATGCAACGTGGTCCTGGCGGCCGGCAAGCTCGCGGTGGGCTTGGTCGCGCACTCCCAGGCCCTGGTGGCCGACGGCATCCATTCGTTCTCGGACCTGCTCAGCGATGGGCTGGTGGTATTCGCCGCAAGGCACGCCGACCGTGCCGCCGACCAGGACCACCCATACGGCCACGCGCGTTTCGAGACCATCGCCACGGTCGCGCTGGGGGTGTTCCTGGTCGCGGTCGGCATCGGCATTGCGGTGGATGCGGTCGACAGGCTGTTCCATCCCGGCGAGCTGGCGCGCCCCGGCTACGCCGCGCTGGTGGTCGCCGGCCTGTCGGTGGTGGCCAAGGAGTGGCTCTACCACTATACGGCGCGGGTGGCGCGGCGGCTGCGTTCGGTGATGCTCAAGGCAAACGCGTGGCATCATCGCAGCGACGCGATCTCCTCGCTCGTGGTGATCGTCGGCATTGCCGGCACCATCGCCGGCCTGCCGTACCTGGACTCGGTGGCGGCGATCGTGGTGGCCTATATGATCGCCAAGATCGGGTGGGATCTCGGCTGGAACAGCACCCGCGAGCTCGTGGACACGGCCCTCGACCAGGAGCGGGTGCGGGAGATCCGCGACGAGATCCGGCTGGTCAGGGGCGTTCGCAGTGTGCACGACCTGCGCACCCGGCGCATGGGCTCCGACGCGCTGGTGGACGTGCACGTCCAGGTGGATCCGCGGCTGAGCGTCTCCGAGGGTCACCTGATCAGCGAGCTGGTGCACCAGCGGCTGGTGAAGCGGGTGCCCGAGGTGACGGACGTGCTGGTGCACATCGATCCGGAAGACGATGAGACCTGGCATCCCGGCGTCCACCTGCCGCTGCGGGCCGAGCTCATGGACGACATGCAGGGCCGCTGGCGGGACATCCCGGGCGCGGAGCGCATCGAGGAAGTTACGTTGCACTACCTCGACGGACGAATCCGAATGGAACTCGTGCTGCCGCTGGACATCCTGTCCGACATCGGCCAGGCGCGGGAGCTCGCGCGACGCATCCGGGCCGCCGCCCTGGCACACCCGGACGTCGCTGGCGTCGATGTGCGCTACCATTAGCGTCGGCGGCGGGCAACCGGGTCCCAACCAGCGCCCGCACCAAAACAGGGCGCGGCACGCAAATAGTGCGCTGTTTTTGTGCAAGACCAGCCGAGGCTCCCGCGGAGCCTGGGCGGCGGCCCGATCCCGGTGCATGGCACGAATCGTGCTTAAACCGACTCCATGGATGCCGGCGCGGACCGGCCCGATTGGAACCGAACCATCCCCCGACCGGAGGAATGAATGATGTCGGCTGACGACGTAATAAAGAGCCTGACGGACGACAACGTCAAGTTCGTCGACCTGCGCTTTACCGATACCAAGGGCAAGGAGCAGCACGTCAGCGTGCCCGCCCACGATGTTGACGAGGATTTCTTCGAGTCGGGCAAGATGTTTGACGGCTCCTCGATCGCGGGCTGGAAGGGGATCAACGAGTCCGACATGATCCTGATGCCGGATTCGGAGAGCGCGGTGATCGACCCCTTCTCGGAGGAGATCACGCTCAACATGCGCTGCGACGTGATCGAGCCGAACACCATGCAGGGCTATGACCGTTGCCCGCGCTCGCTGGCCAAGCGTGCGGAGGCCTACCTCGCCTCGACCGGCATCGGTGACACGGCCTACTTCGGGCCGGAGCCGGAATTCTTCGTGTTCGACGACGTGCGCTGGGGCGCCGACATCAGCGGTGCCTTCTACAAGGTCGATTCGGAGGAGTCCCACTGGAATTCCGAGCGTGTCTACCCCGACGGGAACGTGGGGCACCGGCCCGGCATCAAGGGCGGATATTTCCCGGTGCCGCCGGTGGACTCGCTGCACGACATCCGTTCGGCGATGTGCCTGGCGCTGGAGGAGATGGGCCTGAAGACCGAGGTGCATCACCACGAGGTGGCCACCGCCGGCCAGTGCGAGATCGGGGTCGCCTTCAACACGCTGGTCAGGAAGGCCGACGAGGTCCAGATCCTCAAGTACGTGGTGATGAACGTCGCGCACGGCTACGGCAAGACCGCGACCTTCATGCCCAAGCCGCTGGTGGGCGACAACGGCAACGGCATGCACACCCACTGCTCGGTATCCAAGGAGGGCCAGAACCTGTTCGCGGGCGACCGCTACGGGGGGCTGTCCGATACCGCGCTGCACTTCATCGGGGGCGTGATCAGGCACGCGCACGCCGTGAACGCTTTCACCAACGCCAGCACCAACAGCTACAAGCGCCTGGTGCCGGGCTTCGAGGCCCCGGTAATGCTGGCCTACTCGGCGCGCAACCGCTCCGCCTCGATCCGCATTCCGTGGGTCAACAGCCCCAAGGCGCGGCGGATTGAGATCCGCTTCCCGGATGCCACCGCCAACCCCTACCTGGCGTTTTCGGCCATGCTGATGGCCGGTCTCGACGGCGTCCAGAACAAGATCAACCCGGGCGAGGCGATGGACAAGGACCTGTACGACCTGCCGCCAGAGGAGGAGAAGAAGATCCCGCAGGTAGCCTACTCGTTTGAGCAGGCGCTCAACGCGCTCGACGCTGACCGGGATTTCCTCAAGGCGGGCGGAGTGTTCACCGACGACGTGATCGACGCCTATATCGCGCTCAAGATGGAAGAGGTCACGCGCCTGCGCATGACGACTCATCCGGTGGAGTTCGACATGTACTACAGCGTCTGAGCGTCCCAATGCGAGCCGGCGGCCCGGCCCGGGCCGCCGGCGTTTGTCAGGGGCAAGCGGAGGCGTTACGTTAGCCGTGTGACCAGATCCACCGTCATCGCGCTGCTCGCGCTGGCCCTGGCCCTGCCGTGGGGCGGCGCGTCTGCGACCACGATCTACAAGTGGACCGACAGCGACGGCGTGGTGCACTACTCGGACCAGCCCGCGCCCGGCTCGCACAAGGTCGACGTCGGTTCACCGCAGACGGTACCGGCGCAGAAGATGCCGAAGAACCTGCAAACCGGCGGCAACGGCGCTCCCGGCCAGCAGGGCGCGAGCAAGGCGGCGGGCTACCAGAGCCTGAGCCTGAGCCACCCGTCCCCGAAGCAGACCATCCGCAACAACCAGGGCAGGCTCCGCGTCGTCTACCGTCTCCAGCCGCACCTGCGCGCACGCCGGGGCGACCGCGTCCAGGTGCTGCTCGACGGCAAGCTCGCCAAGACCACGGCTGATGGCTCAGCGACCCTTGACAACATCGACCGCGGCACGCATACCGTGCGGGTGCAGGTGGTCGACTCTTCGGGCAAGCCCCTGATCCGGTCCGCCAGCCACACCTTCTACATGAAGCGCGCCTTCATCCACCGGAACAACGGCATGATGATGAACCGCGCCCCCAGCATGCCGACCCAGCCGCACGGACCCTGACCGAAGGAGTGGCCGCCCGCGAGCCTTATGCACCAGATCGGTGCATAATGGGGCCGCGCGTCCTCCTCCCGTCACAGCCGGCCGCCTGGCCCAGTTCTTGCAATAGACCATGGCATGAAACCCGCAAAGATGAGCGCACGGCTCGCCCCCGCGGTCCTGGATTCGCTGACCACGGCGATCGTGCTGCTCGACCGCGATCTCGGGGTGGTATACATGAACCCCTCCGCCGAAAGCCTGTTCGGGGCCAGCCTGCAGCACCGGGCGGGCCACCCGGTGGGGCTGCTCGTTCCCGGTGCCGGCGCGCTGCGCGCGCAGCTTCGCCAGGCGCTGGCTTCCGGCGGCCCCTACACCGTTCGGGAGTTCGACCTACCGCTCGCCGGCGGGCGTCGGGTGACCGCGGATATCACCATCACGCCGGTAGGGGACGCCGGGGATGCCGCGCTGCTGCTGGAGATCGCGGTGCTCGACCGGCGCCTGCGGATTACGCGCGAGGAAGCCCTGCTCGCCCAGCAGCAGGTATCGCGTACGGTGCTGCGCGGGCTGGCCCACGAGATCAAGAATCCCCTGGGCGGGCTGCGCGGGGCCGCGCAACTCCTTGAGCGCGAGCTGGACGATGGGGGCCTGCGCGAGTACACGCGGGTCGTGATCGCGGAAGCCGACCGGCTGCGCAATCTGGTCGATTCCCTGCTCGGGCCCTCCCGGCCGCCACGCCGCCGCCCGGTCAACATCCACGAAGTGCTCGAGCACGTGCGCATGCTGGTCGACGCCGAAGCTCACCCGGGGATCGTGCTGGAGACCGACTACGATCCCAGCATCCCTCAGCTCGAGGGAGACCCGGAACAACTGATCCAAGCGGTGCTCAATATCGTACGCAACGCGGCGGAAGCGGTGCAGGACCAGGCCGCGGCCGGCGGCCACGGCATCATCCGGCTACGCACGCGCAGCGCGCGCCAGCTCACGCTCGGGCACCGCCGGCACCGCCTCGTGGCCCGGATCGAGATCGTCGACAACGGGCCCGGCATTGCCGGGGACCAGCGTGACACCATCTTCTATCCCCTGGTCACCGGTCGCCCCGACGGCACCGGGCTGGGACTGTCCTTCGCCCAGGACCTGGTGGGTCGTCACGGCGGCCTGATCGAGTGCGACAGCCGGCCGGGGGAGACCTGTTTCACGATATTCCTGCCGCTGTCCGCGGCGGGGGAGGCGGGGTATGGCTGAGATCCGCGTCTGGGTAGTGGAAGACGACGCCTCGATGCGATGGGTGCTGGAGCGGGCACTGCACGCGGCCGGGATGCACGTCACCGGCTACGAGAATGGCGCCGCTGCGGAGGACGGGGTCCGCCGGGGGCTGCCCGACGTGGTGCTGACCGACATCCGGATGCCCGGTGAGGACGGTCTGTCGCTGATGCGGCGCCTGCACGAGAAGGATCCGGAGTTGCCGGTGGTCGTGATGACGGCGCATTCGGACCTCGACAGCGCGGTGGCGTCCTACCGTGGTGGTGCCTTCGAGTACCTGCCCAAGCCGTTCGACATCGACGAGGCCGTGGCGCTCGTCCGCCGGGCCTGGAAGCAACGGCACCAGGAAACGTCCGCCGCAGCGGAACCCGACGCCGGAGGGGGCGAGCCCCCGGAACTGGTCGGCGAAGCACCGGCAATGCAGGAGGTGTTCCGGGCCATCGGCCGCCTAAGCCGCTCCAATATCACGGTCCTGATCACGGGCGAATCCGGCACCGGCAAGGAGCTGGCGGCGCGCGCGCTGCACCGGCACGGGCCCCGCGCGGGCAAGCCTTTCATCGCGATCAACACCGCGGCGATTCCCCGGGACCTGCTCGAGTCCGAGCTGTTCGGGCATGAGCGTGGTGCCTTCACGGGAGCCCAGGCGCAACGCCGCGGGCGGTTCGAGCAGGCCGACGGCGGCACCTTGTTCCTCGACGAGATCGGGGACATGCCCGCGGAGCTGCAGACACGCCTGCTGCGCGTGCTCTCGGACGGCGAGTTCTACCGCGTGGGTGGTCACGTGCCGATCCGGGCCGACGTACGGATCATCGCGGCTACTCACCAGGATCTCGAAGCGGCGGTTGCACAAGGGCATTTCCGGGAGGACCTCTACCACCGGCTGAACGTGATCCGGGTGCACTTGCCCGCGCTGCGGCAGCGGCGCGAGGACATTCCGGCGCTGCTGCGCCATTTCCTCGACGCCGCCGCGCGCGAGCTGACCACCGAGCCGAAAAAACTCGCTCCCGAGGCCGAGCGCTACCTCTGGTCCCTGGACTGGCCGGGCAACGTGCGGCAACTGCAAAACACCTGCCGCTGGCTCACCGTGATGGGCTCGGGGCGCGAGCTTCACCTGGAGGACCTGCCGCCCGAGCTCGGCCGCCGCGAGACGCCGGCGGGCCGTGATCTCCCGGACGGCTGGGAAGCCCCGCTGCGGCGCTGGGCCGAGCAGCGCCTGGCGAGCGGCGGCGCTGATCTGCTCGACGAGGCGTTGCCGGTGTTCGAGCGGGTGCTGATCGAGACCGCCCTGCGACGCACCGGGGGACGTCGGCAGGAGGCGGCTCAGCTGCTGGGATGGGGCCGCAACACCCTGACCCGCAAGATCAGCCAGCTCGGGCTCGACCGCGGCACCTGAGGCCCGGCAGCCGCGCGATCCACCGCGCGCTCCCCGTACCGGTTAGAATGTTCGCCCGACCTCCGCCAACCCGCTCGCCCGGAAACCCCGGGGAGGGAGCCCGATGGCCCTGAGTCTGCGTCGAATCGTGCTGACCTATGGCGCCGGATCCGCCGGTGGCCTGGTCAACGCGCTGCTGGCGTGGGGGGCCGGTGGCCTCGGGATCACTACGGCCCTGCACGTGGCGATCGCCCCCGCGCTGACGCCCCACCTGCTCTACCCGCGCGTGGTCTGGGGCGGGATCTGGGGCACGCTGTTCCTGCTGCCGGTTTCCCGCGCGCGCCCGCTGCGCAGCGGGTTCCTCGTGAGCCTGGTGCCCACGCTGGTGCAGCTGCTGCTGGTCTTTCCACGCTGGACCCCCTGGGGCATCGCGGGCCTCGGCCTGGGCTGGCTGACCCCCGGCTTCGTGCTGCTGTTCAACGCGGCCTGGGGCTGCGCCTCGGCGCTCGCCCTGCGGCTGCTGGAGTAACCGCCTTGGACGCGTTGCTGGCGGCGTGGCGCGAGGCGGGAAGCCGCTATGTCCACCACGGTCACGAGATCTTCTATCGGGACGCCGGCGAGGGCCGGGCCGTCCTATGCCTGCACGGCTTCCCCACGGCATCCTGGGATTGGCACCGGGTATGGGAGCCTCTCGCTTCCGATTTCCGCCTGATCGCTCCGGACCTGCTGGGATTCGGATTCTCGGACAAGCCGGTGGCGCACGACTACAGCGTGCTGGAGCACGCGGACATCGTCGAGGGGCTGCTGGCCGCCCGGGGCATCGATCGCGTCGAACTGCTGGCCCACGGTCTCGGCGACACGGTCGGGCAAGAGCTGCTGCACCGGTGTGAGCAGCGACGTGCCTCGGGGGAGGCCGGGCTGCGCCTGGGTGCCATCTTGTGGCTGAACGGCGGCATGTTTCCCGAGCGCCATCAGCCCCCCCGGATGCAGAGTTGGCTTGCCGGGCCGCCGGGCCCGCTGATCAGCAGGCTGATCAGCGAGCGGGCCTTCGTCCGCGGCTTGTCGCGCCTCTTCGGACCGGAAACCCGGCCCGACGCGCCGGAGATGCGTCGCTTCTGGGCGCTCGTGAGCTACCGCAACGGTCACCACGCCATGTGCCGGACCATCCGCTACACGGCCGAAAGGCGGCGCAACCGCGAGCGCTGGGTGGGATCCGTGACCCGGAGCACCCGCGCGATGCGGCTGGTCAGCGGCGTCGCGGACCCCGTGTCCGGCGGTCGCATGGCCGACCGCTACGCCGAGCTGGTACCCCTGGCGGACGTGCGCCGGCTCACCGGCATCGGTCATTATCCCCAGCTCGAGGCAGCGGACGCGGTAGTCGCCGCCGCCCGCGATCTCTTCTCCCGGACCGACGATCCGTACTGAAGGCTTGCGGACGCCGGTGCCGGCCATCACAAGTGCATGCGGCGCGCCTGCTCGGTGGCCGCCTCCGGCACGCTGGTGATCAGGCGCACCCCGCGCTTGCGCGTGAAGTAGGTCCAGGCCCACTGCACCATCACCCTCAGCTTGTTGCCGAACTCGATCAGGTAGGTCACGTGCACCACTACCCAGGCCAGCCATGCGACAAAGCCCCGCAGGTGCACCGGGCCGATGTGTGCGACCGCGGCGTGGCGCCCGATCACGGCCATGCTGCCCTTGTCCACGTAGCGGAACGGCACCGTCCTCCGGCCATGCCGGCGACGCTCCAGCAGCCGCGCCACGTACCGTCCCTGCTGGACCGCGACCGGCGCGACACCGGGCAGGGCGGGGCCGTCGTGCTCGAAGTGGGCCAGGTCGCCGATGACGAAGATCCCGGGGTACCCGGGTAGCGAGAGGTCGGCGTTCACCACCACCTTGCCTCCCCGGTCCAGCCGGGCACCGGTGCGCTCCGCCAGGACCCGGCCAAAGCTCGACGCCTGCACGCCGGCAGCCCACAGCACGGTCGCCGCGGTCATCGCGCGCTCCTCGCCCGCATGACGGAGCAGCACGCGCTCTTCGCGGATATCCGTGACCAGCGTATCCGAGAGTACCTCGACGCCGAGTCGGCGCAGCGACCGGGTCGCGGCGGCGGCCAGGTCGGCCGGATAGCTCGGCAGCACCTGCGCCGCCCCCTCGACCAGGACGATCCGCGCCCCCCGGGTGTCGATGTTGTGAAAGTCGCGCACCAGCGTATGGTGGGCCAGTTCGCCCAGGGCGCCGGCGAGCTCGACCCCGGTGGGGCCGCCGCCAACCACGACGAAGCTGAGCAAGGCCCGGCGCTCGTGCGGGTCCGGCTCCAGCTCGGCGGCTTCGAACGCGCTGAAGATCCGCTGGCGAATCTCGAGCGCATGCTCCACCGTCTTCAGACCCGGCGCGCGGGTGCGCCAGCGGTCGTTGCCGAAGTAGCTGTGCTTGACGCCGGTAGCGGCGATGAGCGTGTCATACACGGTCTCGCCACCCTTGAACAGCACCCGCCGGGCCGCCGGGTCGAGGTCGGTGACGGTCGCGTGGATCACGCGGACGTTGTTGCGGTCGCGCAGGATCGAGCGGATCGGCGTCGCGATCTCGCCGGGCGAGAGCGAGCCGGTCGCGACCTGGTACAGCAAGGGCTGGAACAGGTGGTAGTTTCGCTTGTCGATTACCGTGATCCGCAAATCCGGATCCCGAGCGAGCCGGCGTGCGGCGTAGAGTCCGCCGAAGCCGGCGCCGACGATCACCACGTGGTGCTGCTCGACCGGCTGCTGTCTCCGCCTGCGGGCGGTATTCATCGGCTCTTTCCCCGAAACCGCGCGGTGACACTCTGCCGCGACCTGCCGGGGCCCGATCGCGCGCGGCCCCACAGCTGGAGTTTAGCAGTCGCCGCGGGAGCGGGTCGCGACCCCGTATCGCCAGGCACGCCCCGGCTGGCCGTAGCACCGCCTTTGACCGGACTAGTATTATGGAACGGGCGCGATGATCCGGCCCGCCCGGTAGCGGGCGGGCCGGCTTCGCGCCGTCACGGGAGCCGACATGTGCTTGCTATTCGTGGCCTGGGAGGCCCATCCACGCTATCGTGTGGTCGTCGCGGCCAACCGCGACGAATTCCACCGACGTCCGACGGCGCCGGCCGCCTTCTGGAACGACCATCCCGAGGTGGTGGCAGGGCGCGATCTGGAAGCCGGTGGCACCTGGCTGGGCGTCACGCGCGCCGGCCGCTTCGCCGCGGTTACCAACTACCGCGAGAGCGAGCCGCCAGCGGACGCGGCCCGTTCGCGCGGCGAGCTCGTGAGCGGTGCGCTGTTGTACCCGGGACCGACCGGGGAGTATCTGCGCCAGGTGCAGCGCCGCCGTCGGCAATACCGCGGGTTCAACCTGCTGGCGGGAGACGGCGACGGGCTATGGTACTACAGCAACCGCGACGGCGCCCCGCGGCGCCTGATGCCGGGTCTTTACGGTCTCAGCAACGACCTTCTGGACACACCCTGGCCCAAGCTGGCGGGCGGGCGCACCGACTTCAGCCGGCTGCTCGCCGGGGCCGGGCAGATCGACCCGGAGGCGCTGTTCGGCCTGCTTGCGGACGAGACTCCGGCGCCGGACGAGGCGCTGCCCGAGACCGGGGTCAGCCGCGAGCGGGAGCGTTGGCTCTCCGCGCGCTTCGTGCGGGGCGCGGAATACGGCACGCGGAGCTCGACTGTGCTGGTCGTCGCCCGGGCGGGCGAAGCCTGCCTGATCGAGCGTCGTTTTCGCCCCGACGGCAGCGAGGAGGGAACGACGCGGCTGGACTTTCATCTCACCAGCGCGGGCGTCCGGGACATGCGGGAGAGCCTGTAGCTGCCCGGCAGCCGCGCGACGGGAAGACATCATGAGCGAGATCGAGACGCGTTCCTGCGGCGCCTGGCGTTCGCCCATCAGCGCACGGCTTATCGCTGGCGGCAGCGTGCGCCTGGGCCAGCCGCAGATAGACCGCGGGAGCGTGTACTGGGCCGAGACGCGCCCCGCGGAGCAGGGGCGGAACGTCGTCGTGCGATGCCGTCCGGGGGCCGACGCGCCCGAGGACGTGATCGACCGGGGATTCAGCGCCCGCTCCCGGGCGCACGAGTACGGTGGCGGCGCCTATGCGGTGCGCGACGGCCGCGTGTGGTTCGTCAACGACGAGGACCAGGATATCTATCGCGTGGACCCCGGCGGGCTGCCGACGCGGATCACCCGGGACGAGGCGCGGCGGTTCGCCGACCTGCTGCCGGTCCCGGGCGGGCTGGTATGCGTGGCCGAGCGCTTCGCCCCGGGCGAGAAGGAGCCGTCCGCCGAGCTGGTGCACGTGGAGGACGGCAGCGGGCAGATCCAGGTGTTGCAGCGGGGCCGGGACTTTTATGCCAGCCCGCGCCTGGACGGGTCCGGCGGCCGGCTCGCCTGGTTGTGCTGGGATCACCCGAACATGCCCTGGGACGGCACCGAGCTGTACCTCGCCCCGTTCGAGCCGGCGGCGGCGCGACTCGGTGAGCCCCGACTGATCGCGGGCAGCACGACGGAATCGATCTTCCAGCCGGAATTCGGCAACGACGGGGAACTGTTCTTCGTTTCCGACATCAGTGACTGGTGGAACCTGTACTTCTGGGACGGCGAGGAGATCCGCTCCGTGGTCCCGATGCAGGCCGAGTTCGGGCTGCCGCAGTGGCAGTTCGGCATGCGCACCTACGCCGTGATGAGCGACGGCCGGATCCTGTCGGCACACACTCGTGACGGCACCTGGGCGCTGGCGTGGATCGAGCGGGAGTGGTCCGGCGACCGGGAGCAGGTCCAGCCCCTGGAGCTGGGCTACAGTCACTTCACTGGCGTGTGTGCCGATGGCGCCGCCGCCGCCTGCATCGCCGCCTCGCCCCGGCTCGCGCCGCGCGTGCTCAGGCTCGAGGGGGGGCACCCCGAGGTGCTGCGCGAGGCGCACACCCTGGACCTGGATCCGGCGCTGCTGTCGCAGCCCGAGGCGGTGAGCTTCGCCAGCGACGGCGGCCGTGCCCATGGCTTCTTCTACCCGCCCGCCAATCCCCGGTACCGGCCGCCGGAAGGCGAGCGGCCGCCGCTGCTGGTCAAGTGCCACGGCGGACCGACCGGCGCCGCCGGCACCGCACTGGACCTGCGCATCCAGTACTGGACCAGCCGGGGCTTCGCGGTGCTGGATGTGAACTACCGCGGCAGCACCGGCTTCGGCCGTCATTACCGGCGCTCCCTTTATGGCAACTGGGGTCGCTACGACGTGCGCGACTGCGCGGCCGGAGCCCGCCAGATGGCGGCGGCAGGGCGCGTGGATCCGGAGCGAACCGCCATCAGCGGCAGCAGCGCCGGCGGCTACACGGTCCTGTGCGCGCTTTGCTTCGAGGATGCATTCCGGGCCGGCGCCAGCTATTACGGCGTGAGCGACCTGGAGGCGCTGGCGCGGGATACGCACAAGTTCGAGTCGCGCTACACGGACGAGCTGGTGGCACCCTGGCCGGAACGGGCCGAGGTCTACCGGGAGCGCTCGCCGATCCACCACCTGGAGGGCTTCAACTGCCCGATCGTCTTCTTCCAGGGGCTGGAAGACCGCATTGTGCCGCCCGACCAGGCCGAGGAGATCGTGCGCGCGCTGCGGCAGCGGCGGCTGCCGGTCGCCTATGTCACCTTCCCTGCCGAGGGGCACGGTTTCCGCAGCGCCGACGCCGTCGTCCGCAGCCTGGAGGCGGAGGTCTCGTTCTACGGGCGAATCTTCGGTTTCGAGCCCGATATCGACGGCGAGCCGGTGGAGATCGAGAACCTCGGAAAGACCTGACGCCCGTGCGCCACCGAATCCGGGCCGGCTGGTGCATCGCGCTGTGGCTGCTGGTCGCTGCCACCGCGGCGCGTGCGGATACCGTGGACGTGAAGATCGAGGGCATCAGCGGCGACATGCTGCAGAACGCACGCGGCTACGTCTCGCTGGTCCAGGCCAGCAATGGCCGGGTTTCCGCGGCCCGGATCCGCAGCCTGTTCGCGCTTGGGCCGCGGCAGATCAAGCAGTCCCTGCAGCCATACGGCTACTACCAGGTCCGGGTTTCGTCGCGGCTGACGCACAAGGACCGCCACTGGACCGCCCGCTACGAGGTCCAGCCGGGCGAGCCGGCCCGGGTCGGGGCGGTGGATATTGTGCTGAATGGGGCGGGGGCGCAGGACTCCCACCTCCAGGCGGCGCGCAAGGCGTTTCCGCTGCAGCCCGGGGACCAGCTGGACCACCGCAAGTACCAGTCAGGCAAGTCGCGCCTGCTGCAGCGGGCTTACGATCGCGGCTACCTCGACGCCCACTACACGCGCTCGCGCCTGGTGGTCGACGTGCCCGAACGCCGGGCGCGGGTCGAGCTGACCCTGGACACCGGTCCGCGGTACCGCTTCGGCAAGCTGCGACTGCACCAGAACGTGCTCACACCACGGCTGGTGCGCGCCTTCGCGAAGTTCAAGCCCGGCGACTACTACAACAACAGCGAGCTGCTCAATTTCCAGTACGCGCTCGACGATAGCGAATACTTCTCTCACGTGCGGGTGCAGCCGCGCCGCAAGGAGGCCCATGACCGGCGGGTCCCGATCGACGTCTATCTCGAGGGCCGCCCGCCCCAGAAGTACACCGTGGGCCTGGGCTACGGCACCGATACCGGCCCCCGCCTGACCCTGGGATTCGAGAACCGGCGCATCAACCGTTACGGCCACCGGGCGAGCGCCAACCTGCTGCTCTCACCCGTGATCAAGAGCCTGCAGGGTCGCTACCTGATTCCGATCTACAATCCGGCTACCGACAACCTCGCTTTCGGCTTCGGGGTCGAGCGGGACACGCCCCAGGACCGTGAGAGCCTGATCCGGACCCTGTCGGTGAGCGAGAACCGGACCTTCGGCATGTGGCAACGCACCTATAAGCTGAGCTACCAGCGGGAGAACTATCGCCTGGCCGGCGGGCCCGAGCAGCAGAGCACGCTCGTGTTGCCCGAGCTCTACGTGATCTACACGGACGCGGACAACCCGATCTACACGCGCCGCGGGGTCCGTGCCACACTGGATATCCGCGGGGCCGACCGCCGCCTCGGATCGGACAACACCTTCCTGCAGGTGGACCTCACGACCAAGGCGATCGTTCCCGTGGGCCCGCGGGGCCGCCTGATCCTGCGCGGGGAGGGCGGCACCAGCTACGTGCAGCAGTTCTCGAACCTGCCTCTGTCGGAACGGTTCTTTGCCGGCGGTGACCGCAGTGTGCGGGGCTACGGCTACCAGTCCCTGGGTCCCCGCAACGCCAGCGGAACGGTCGTCGGCGGCCGCAACATCGTCACCGGCAGCGTGGAGTACGATCACCGCATCATCGGCAACTGGGGCGCGGCCGTCTTCTACGACGCCGGCAACGCCTTCGATGGCACCCAACTGAACCTGGCCAAGGCCGCGGGCGTCGGGCTGCGCTGGAACACACCCGTGGGACCGCTGCGCATCGACCTCGCGCACACCATCGGCTACCGGAGCCCGCACTATCGCCTGCACGTCACGCTCGGGCCCGACCTGTGACCCGCCGCATCCTGCGCATTCTCCTGGTGGTGCTGCCGTCCCTGGCCCTGCTGCTGGTCGCCGGCGTGTATGCCGCCGGAAGCAGCCCCGCGGTCCTGACCTGGCTGGCGGCGCGGGCGCCGTCGGCTACCGGAGGACGGGTGACGGTCGGCTCGACCCGGGGCCCGCTGTTCGGGCCGGCCGTGCTGCGGGACACGACCCTGGCGCTGCCGTCGGAAACCGTGCATGTGCACCGCGTACGGCTCTCGTGGCATCCGGCATCGCTGCTGCGGGGGCGGCTGAACATCGCCAGCCTCGAGCTCGAGGGCGTGCGCGTGCAGCTGCACCCGGCCGCCGGCGGCGCCCGCGGGGGCGGCCTGCCGCGCCGTTTCCGCCTGCCGCTGACGGTGTCGCTGCGGGGGCTGACGGTGCGCGACGTCACCGTCGTACCCCCGGGGGGCCGCCGGTTTCACCTGGACCGGCTGCAGGCCAGGCTGGCCTTGCGGCGCAGCGGACGGCTCGCGGTGCGCTCCCTGTCATTGCGCCGCGGGGAGGATCGCCTCGACGCCCGCGGCAACGTCGGCCTCGGCGGCGACTGGCCGGTGCGCCTGGCCCTGGACATGCGGGCGGCCCCGCCCGGGGTCCCGCCCGTCCGCACCGAGGGCAGACTCGAGGGGCAACTGGCCGGCCCGGACGCGGCGCTCCACCTGCACCAGAAAGCCCGTCTCCCCTGGCACGCCGAGGCGGACGTGACGCTGGCCGATCCGTTCGGCAAGCTCCGCTGGAGCGCGCGCCTGCAAGCCCGCGGCCTGCCGCTGGCGGCGATCCGGCCGGCGCTGCCACGGGTGCGCGTGGAGCTTGATGCCGCGGCTGGCGGCGACCTGCACCGGCTCAGCGGCAGCGCGCGGGCGAAGCTCGATGCCCTGGACCCCGCCGCACCCTCGGGCCGGCTGTCCGCGGACTTCTCCGCCGGTGCGCGCCCGATGCGGCTGAAGCTGGTCTGGCAACAGGTGCACTGGGCCCCGGGCGGCCGGAGCATCGTCAGCCCGTCCGGGCATCTCGCGCTGAGCGGGCGGCCGGCGGACTACAAGCTGGAGCTGGATGCCCGTGCCGCGCTCGCCATGGCCGGCGGCACCCTGCCGGTCCATGTCACCGCCAGCGGGCGGGGGGACACCCGCGGGGTGCGACTGGCGAGCTTCCGCGCTGCGCTGCTCGACGGCCACGTCGACGGCAGCGGACGCGTGGCTTTCGCGCCCGGCTTTGAGCTGCAGGCCACTCTGGCCGGCAAGGGGCTGGACCCGGCAGCCGCCCCGAGCCTCGGGCGGGACTGGAAAGGCGCCGTGACGTTCGCGATGCGCGTCTCGGGCCGGGGATCGGGCAAGGGCCGCAGCCTGCGCGTCGATCTCGGGCGTCTCGGCGGCACTCTCCGCGGCAAGCCGCTGGGCGGTGGCGGAAGCGTCGCCCTCAAGGGGGACGTGCTGACGCTGGAGGGGCTCCATGTCCGCGCCGGCAGCGTGCGGGTGCGCGGCTCAGGCCATGTCGCATCGCGCTGGGCCCTGGACCTGCATGCGACGGCCGGCGACCTGGCCGATCTTGCACCCGGGCTCGCCGGCAACGCGGACGTGGCGCTGCGGGTTTCGGGTGCGCGGCGCGAACCGCGGCTGGCGGGCACAGCCGACCTGACGGGTTTGCGCGCGGGGCGGGTGAGGGTCGCGAAAGCGTCGTTGCGGGCCCGCCTGGGACGGCGGCGCAGCGCACCCCTGGATGTGCGATTCGACGCCTCCGGGCTGCAGCTCTCCGGCCGCCGGATTCGCAGTGTTTCGCTGCATGCGCAAGGCACCACGTCCGACCAGACGATCCGCACCCGGCTCGACGGGCCGGCCGGTACGGCGACGGTCGACGCACGGGGCGGTCTCGAGCCGCAGGCACCGCGCTGGCGCGGCCGCCTGACCCGGTTCGAGCTTGACCCGTCCGGCCATCCGGCCTGGAGGCTGGCGGCGCCTGCGGGCCTGGAGGTCTCGCGCTCGGCGGCGGACCTGGCGCAGACCTGCCTGCACCAGGCCGGGGCCCGAGCCTGCCTCCGTGCGCACTGGGCCGTGGGCGGCGGGGAAACGCTCGAACTGGCTCTGCATGGGCTGCCGCTGAAGCCGCTGCAGCCCTATCTGGCCCGGGACGTGCGTGTCACCGGCACGCTCGCCGGGCACGCCAGCATCCGCCACACCGCCGGCGGACTGCTGTTCGGCAAAGGGCAGCTGAATCTCAGCGGCGGACGCATGCTGAAGGAGCGTCCGGGAACGGACGTGCCGCCGCTGGTGCTGCTCGATCTGGATCATGCCCGGCTGGACTTCCAGGCCGACCGGGAGCACGGGGTCCAGATGCGCCTGCAGGCCGGGATCCAGCCGCGGGGGCGATTCGAGCTGCAGGCGGCGCTGCCGAAGTACGATGGCCACCCCGCTGTCGGCGGCGAGACCCCCGTGCGGGCGCGGGTGCTGGTCGATACCGACGGCGTCGGTCTGGTCAGCGAGCTGGTGCCGGATCTCGCCACGGTCAACGGCCACCTGCATGCCGATCTCGGGATTGCCGGAACGCTGCGCCAGCCAGTGCTCTCCGGGGGCGCGACGATCGATCGCGCGTCCATGGAGGTGCCGCGTCTCGGGATCAAGCTGACCGACGTGAACCTGCGTGCCGAGGCCCGCAACGGCAACCGCATCGCTTTTCACGCGGGAGCGAAATCCGGCGGTGGCACGCTGTCCGTAGACGGCCATGTGGCCTACCTGAAGGGCCAGCTGCAGGCGCGCAGTCACATCGGCGGCAGCGGGTTTCAGGCGGCGGACATCAGCCAGGCCTCGGTGTTCGTCACCCCGGACCTGGATATCGCTCTCGAGGGCCACCACGTGAAGGTGGACGGGCAGGTGACAGTGCCACGGGCGACGCTCACGCCGCGCGAGATGACCTCGGTCGTGCGCCCCACCAGCGACCAGGTGCTGGTGGGCGTCCCGCAGCCGCGTAAGCCCGCGCATCCGTGGACCCTGGACGCGCACCTGAAGCTGGCGGTCGGCAAGCAGGTGAAGTTTGCCGCCTACGGCCTCAAGGGCGACATCCGGGGCAACCTGACGATCGACGACCATCCCGGCAAACCCACCATCGGCAACGGCGAGCTGTCGGTGGAGAACGGGCAGTACAAGGCTTACGGACAGGAGCTCACCATCGATCGCGGGCGGCTGCTGTTCACCGGCGGCCCGGTGGCCAACCCCGCACTGGACGTGCGCGCGACCCGGAGCATCTCCAACGACCTCCAGGTGGGCCTGAACGTACGCGGAACCCTGCAGCAACCCTCGGTGAGCCTCTGGTCGAGCCAGCCGATGACCGATTCGGACAAGCTGGCGTACCTGCTCGCGGGACACCCGCTACCGGGCGGGCCCACGACCACGATACCCGGGCAGGCCGCCGGGGCGACGCCGGGATCGCAAAACCTCGGCCAGTCCGCGCTCGGGCCCGTTCCCGGCCAGCAGCCCGCGTCGCAGAGTCAGTCCATGGGCAATGCCGCCGCGGCGCTGGGGGTGCAGGGCGGCTCGCTGCTGGCCCAGCGGGTGGGCAGCGAGCTCGGGGTCGGCAATCTCTCGCTGGAGACGCTCAACGGCAGCTTCCAGCGGACTTCACTGGTGGTCGGACGCTACCTCTCGCCGCGCCTTTACGTCAGCTACGGTTACGGGGTGTTCGACGCGATCTCCAGCTTCCGGATCCGTTACCGGCTCAGCACGAAATGGACGCTCAAGACCCAGACCGGGGTGAACAACAGCGCCGATTTCATCTACACCATCGAGCGCTGAGACAGGACCCGCACCAGAAAGGCGCGGGTGTCGGCCAGCTCCTCGCCGCACACCGCGTGGCCCATGGGATAGTGATGCCACTCCACCGGGTAGCCGAGCTGGAGCAGCCGGTCCCGCGAAGCCTCGCCGGCCTGCGGCGGCACCATGGGATCCTGGTCGCCGTGACCCATCATGAGCGGTAGCGGACGGTCACCCGCCGCCGGTGCCGATTCGGCCAAAGGCAGGTAGCTCGACAGCGCGATCAGCGCGGCCAGCGAGTGCCGCCGACGCAGGCCCAGGTGCAGCGCGATGGCGCCGCCCTGCGAGAAGCCGGCCAGGACGGTGCGCTCCGGCGGGATGCCCCGATCCCGCTCGCGCTCGAGCAGCGCGGCGACCTCCGCCGCCGAAGCCTCGATCCCTTCGCGGTCCGGCCGGTCACCCTCCAGCGAAACGATGTCGTACCAGGCGCGCATGGCCATGCCGCCGTTGATGGTCACCGGCCGCACGGGAGCATGGGGGAACACGAAGCGTACCGAAAGGCTGCCTTCCAGGCGCAGCTCCGGCACCATGGGCTCGAAGTCGTGCCCGTCGGCTCCCAGGCCGTGCAGCCATACCACGCTCGCGTCGGGCCGGTCCCCGATCTGGTGTTCCACTGTCTCCAGCATCGTGCGGTCCCCCTGGGTCGAAATGGTGGCATTGTCCCCTACCCGCGCGGGCGGGACCAAGCGATCCGCGGACTGTCGGTCACTTCTAGTATACTGTCCGGCCTGCCGGCGAGCTGCGCGGCGACCGGAGGCGCGGGAAGAGCGGCATGCGGGCACTGCGACATCTGCTCTGGGCCGCCGCGCTGGCGGCCCTGACGCTGGGCGGCCTGTGGGGCTGCGGCCAGAAAGGCCCGCTGTATCTGCCGCACCCCGGGCAGCAGCCCTCGCAGCAGCAATCCCCGGGACCGGGGCAGCCGACCGGCTAGGTCCGCGGTGCAGCCCCCGAGGACAGGCGTTGGATTACTTCCACTACATCGACGGTCATCTGCACGCCGAGCGGGTCGACCTGGCCGCGCTCGCGACCCGCTACGGCACCCCCGCATACGTGTATTCGCGCGCGACCATCGAGCGCCACTACCGGGTGTTCCGGGAGGCGCTCGCCGGCACCCGCCACCTGGTCTGCTACGCCGTCAAGGCCAACGGCAACCTGGCAGTGCTGGACCTGCTGGCGCGCCTCGGGGCGGGTTTCGACATCGTCTCCGGCGGGGAGCTCGAGCGCGTCCTGCGCGCCGGGGGTGCTCCCGGGCGCGTCGTGTTCTCCGGGGTGGGCAAGTCGGAGGCGGAGATGCGCCGCGCGCTGGAGGTCGGCGTGCGCTGCTTCAACGTCGAGTCGGAGCCCGAGCTGGACCGACTGGACCGGGTGGCCCGCGACACGGGTCGGGTCGCGCCGGTTTCGCTGCGGGTCAATCCGGACGTCGATGCCCGCACCCACCCGTACATATCCACGGGATTGCGCGAGAACAAGTTCGGCATCGAGATTGGCCGCGCCGAAGCGCTCTATCGCGAGGCCGCCGCCCGCCAGGGGCTGCGCGTAACCGGCGTGGACTGTCACATCGGCTCCCAGCTGACCCGCGTGGCGCCCTTCCTGGCTGCCCTGGACCGGGTGTTGGCCCTGGTCGATCGGCTGGCCGGTTCCGGGATCGAGCTGGAGCATCTCGACGTCGGCGGCGGCCTGGGTATCCCGTACCGGGACGAAGCACCGCCAAGCCCGGCGGAGTACGCCGCGGCCCTGGTCGATCGGCTGGCCGGGCGCGACCTGGAGCTGCTGCTTGAGCCCGGACGGGTGATCGTTGGCAACGCGGGTGTGCTGCTGACGCGCGTCGAGTATCTCAAGGAGCACTCGGGCAGACGTTTCGCGGTGGTCGATGCCGGCATGAACGACCTGCTGCGCCCGGCTCTGTACGACGCCTGGCAGGAGATCGTTCCCGTGGTTCCCGACCCGGGCACGCCGGTGCGGCGCTACGAGGTCGTGGGGCCCGTGTGCGAGACCGCGGACTTCCTCGGTCACGACCGCGAGCTGGCGCTGGCGGCCGGGGATCTGCTTGCGGTGCGCTCCGTCGGGGCCTACGGGTTCGTTATGGCGTCGAACTACAATGCCCGGCCGCGGCCGCCGGAGATCCTGGTGGATGGCGACCGCACGCACCTGGCGCGCCGGCGGGAAACCGCGGCCGACCTGATGGCAGGCGAGGAGCTGCTGCCCGATGACTGACCCGCCGTCCACGCCGGAACCCGGGCGCCGACCGCTGGTGCTGGTCGACGCTTCCTCCTATCTCTATCGCGCCTATCACGCCCTGCCGCCGCTGACCAACAGCCGCGGTCGTCCTACCGGAGCCGTGTACGGCGTGATCAACATGCTGCGCAAGCTGCTCAACGACTACCGCCCGCAGCGCATCGGGGTGGTGTTCGATGCCCGCGGCCCCACCTTCCGCGACGACCTGTTCGAGGCCTACAAGGCCCATCGCCCGCCCATGCCGGACGACCTGGCGGCCCAGGTGGCGCCGCTGCACGAAATGGTCCGCGCCATGGGGCTGCCGTTGCTGCAGGTCGAGGGCGTGGAGGCCGACGACGTGATCGGCACGCTCTCGCGCATCGCGGCCGAACGCGGCATGGACACCCTTATTTCCACCGGCGACAAGGACATGGCACAGCTGGTCAACGGCCACGTGACGCTGGTCAACACCATGTCTGGCACGCTGCTGGACCGCGCTGGCGTGATCGACAAGTTCGGCGTGCCGCCGGAGCTCATGGTCGACTACCTGGCGCTGGTCGGCGATACCTCGGACAACATCCCCGGGGTGCCGAAGGTCGGTCCCAAGACGGCGGCGAAGTGGCTCTCCCGGTACGGCAGCCTGGACGGCGTGCTCGAGCACGCCGACGAGATCCGCGGCAAGGTGGGTGAGTGCCTGCGCGAGAATCTCGAGCAGCTCTCGCTCTCGCGCGAGCTCGCGCGCATCCGGCTCGACGTCGAGCTCGGGCTCGGGCCGGACGACCTGGTACCCGGGAACAGCGATACGGATACCCTGCGCCGCCTCTACAGGGAGCTGGAGTTCAACAGCTGGCTGCGCCAGCTCGACGAGTCCGGGGCGGGAAAGCCGGCCCTTCCCCCCGGGGGGACGGACGAGCGCCGTTACGAGTGCGTGCTCGCCCGCGAACGTCTGGACGCCTGGCTGGCGCGGCTTCGCGAGGCGCCCCTGTTCGCGTTCGACACGGAGACCGACACCCTCGACTACCGTCGCGCGCACCTGGTGGGGCTGTCCTTCGCCGTCGAGCCCGGTGAGGCCGCCTACGTCCCGGTCGCCCACGCATACCCCGGCGCTCCCGAGCAGCTCGGGCGGGAGGAGGTGCTGGAGGCGATGCGGGGGCTGCTGGAAGACCCGGAGCGGGCGAAGCTGGGACAGAACCTCAAGTACGACTGGCACGTGTTGGCCAATCACGGCCTGCACCTGGACGGCATCGCGCACGACACGATGCTCGAGTCCTACGTGCTCAACAGCGCCTCCGGCAGGCACGACATGGACTCGCTGGCGGTGCGTGAGCTCGGGCTGAGCCCGGTGAAGTTCGAGGACGTCGCCGGCAAGGGCGCGAAGCAGATCACCTTCGACCAGGTGGCGCTGGAGGAGGCCTCCGACTATGCCGCCGAGGATGCCGACATCACCCTGCGGCTGCACCGGTCCCTGTGGCCGCGTCTGTCGGCCGAAGCGTCCGTTCGGCGGGTCTACCAGGAGATCGAGATTCCCCTGGTCCCGGTGCTGGCCACCATGGAACACAATGGCGTTCTGATCGACACGGCCCTCCTCGAACGACAGAGCCGGGAGCTGGCCGAGCGCATGGCCGCGATCGAGGAACGCGCCCACCAGGCGGCCGGCGGCCCGTTCAACCTCGGCTCGCCCAAGCAGCTCCAGGAGATCCTGTTCGAGCGCCTGGGGCTGCCGGTGCAGCGCAAGACCCCCAAGGGCCAGCCGTCGACCGCCGAGGACGTGCTGCAGGAGTTGGCGCTGGAGTTCGAGCTGCCGCGCCTGATCCTGGATTACCGCAGCGTGAGCAAGCTCAAATCCACCTACACCGACAAGCTGCCGGCCCAGGTCAACCCGGAGACCGGTCGCGTGCACACCTCATATCACCAGGCGGTCGCGGCGACCGGCCGCCTGTCGTCCTCGGACCCGAACCTACAGAACATTCCCATCCGCACGGAGGTCGGCCGGCGCATCCGGCAGGCCTTCATCGCGCCGCCGGACTGCCGCCTGGTCGCGGCCGACTACTCCCAGATCGAGCTGCGCATCATGGCCCACCTGTCGCAGGACGAGGGGCTGCTGCGGGCTTTTGCCGAGGGCGAGGACATCCACCGGGCCACCGCCGCCGAGGTCTTCGGCGGCGACCCGGACTCGGTCAGCGCGGACCAGCGCCGTTCCGCCAAGGCGATCAACTTCGGCCTGATCTACGGCATGTCGGCCTTCGGGCTCGCGCGCCAGCTCGGCATCGACCGGGAGTCGGCACAGGCCTACGTAGACCGTTATTTCGCGCGTTATCCGAAGGTCCAGGCATTCATGGACCGCACCCGCCGCCTGGCCCGCGAGCAGGGTTTCGTGGAGACGGTCTACGGCCGCCGCCTGTACATCCCGGATATCAATGCCGGCAACGGCCAGCGGCGACAGTACGCCGAGCGCACCGCGATCAACGCGCCGATGCAGGGCACCGCCGCGGACATCATCAAGCGCGCCATGATCGCGATCCACGACTGGCTTCCCCGCGCCGGCTACGACTGCCGCATGATCATGCAGGTGCACGACGAGCTGGTGTTCGAGGTCGCGGATGCACACGTGGCTGCCTTCGTGGAGGACGTCAAGCGCCGCATGGCGGGGGCGGCGGATCTCGGCGTCCCGCTGGAGGTCGAGGCGGGGGTGGGCGGCAACTGGGACGAGGCCCACTAGGGGGCTGCTGGAAAACACTGTTTTTCAGCAACTCCCTGGGGCCACGGAGTCCTGGGAAAAGAATTCTCCCGCGAGTGAGAACTTTTTTTCGGAGTGCTTGTCTGTTTTAGTGAGCGTCGCAAATGGCGCTCATGCATCCTTCCCTGAGTGACAGGGCCTTCCGGTTTGCCCCGAAACTGGATGTGCCCCGAATGGGCCCCGGCGGTTTCCCCCTTTCACCCGCCGGGGTTTTTTTTGTCCACCGTCTCTTCCATCGCCAGCCACGCATCCAGTACCGCGCTCAGCTCGTCGACCCCCTCGCGTCTGGGCGACGAGAACAGCTGCACGGTCACGTCCTCCCGCCCGAGCGCTGCGCGGACACGATGCAGGGTGGCGCTGGCGGCGCCGCGCCCCAGCTTGTCGCTCTTGCTCAGCAGGACGTGGCAGGGGACGCCCCGGGCAGCCCGCCAGGCCAGCAGCTGCTGGTCGAATTCCCGCAGGGGATGGCGCGCGTCCATGATCAGCACAATGCCCTGCAGGCTCCGCCGACCGGCCAGGTAGGCTTCCATCAGCTCGCCCCAGTGGCGTCGCATGGCCTCCGGCACCCGGGCATAGCCGTAGCCGGGCAGGTCGACCAGGCGGCGCTGCCCGTCCAGCTCGAAGAAATTGAGCAGCCGGGTGCGCCCCGGTGTCTTGCTGGTTCGCGCGAGTCCCCGGCGACCGGTCAGGGCGTTGATCACGCTCGACTTGCCGGCATTGGAGCGCCCGGCAAAGGCGACCTCCCGACCGCGGTCGGGGGGCATGCCGGCGAGCGCGTCGGCACTGGTGAGGAACCGGGACTGCCGGTAGTCAGGATGCGTCATGGCGGTGTTTGACCGTTGCTCGGCGGGGCGGTATAAAATCCACCGTCTCTTGCGGCCATCACGACAGTGTGCCCGGGCGCTCCGGCCGCGGCTGATGATACCCCATCTTTCCGAATCCCCGGAATTGCGACAGGAGATCCAATAATCATGAATAAGACGCTTGCGATCGTGGTCGCCTGCGCGGCCATGGCTGCGTGGTCCGCCGCATTCGCCCGCCCGGAGGGAAACGCGCAGGCCGGCAAGCAGAAGGCGCAGCAGTGCGCCGCCTGCCATGGACAGGACGGCAACAGCACCAGTGACCAGTTTCCCAAGCTCGCCGGGCAGAACGCCAGCTACATCTATGCCCAGCTCCGGGCATTCAAGTCGCACAAGCGCACCAACGCCATCATGAACGGCATGGCGGCCGGGCTGAGCAAGCAGGACATGGCGAACCTGGCGGCGTATTTCTCCAGCCAGACGACCACGATCGGCAAGACCAATCCCGATCTGGCCGGCCTGGGGAAGAGCGTGTACAAGGGCGGCGACACCAAGACCGGCGTCCCTGCCTGCAGCTCCTGCCACGGGCCGAAGGGACTGGGCAACGGACCGGCCGGGTATCCCCGCCTGAGCGGCCAGCACGCCGCCTACGTGGTCAAGCAGCTCAAGGCCTTCGCTTCCGGTCAGCGCAGCGGGACCGCCAATGCCAAGATCATGGACACCATTGCATCCAAGCTGACCGCGAAGCAGATCAAGGCGGTCGCGTCCTATGTCCAGGGCCTGCACTAGGGCCGACACCATGCCGCACCCGGCGGCCGGAGGTGATCCAGTGAGCAAGGCAATTCCCGCATCCCGACGGAGATGCATTCGTCGCTGCCTGCCCTGGCTGGCCGCGCTGGTGGTGTTCGCCCTCGCGGGGACGGCGAGCGCGGCGCCGCGGTTCGTCGCGGGCCGGGACTACCGCACGGTGGAGAGCCCGGAGATCCTCGGCAACGGCAGCAAGGTCGAGGTCGCCGAGGTGTTCTGGTACGGTTGCCCGCACTGCTACCACTTCGAGCCGGCGCTGGAACAGTGGCTCGCCGGGCATCGCAAGAACATCCACTTCGTGCGCATTCCCGCGACCCTGAACCCCGGCTGGCGCATCGATGCCCGGGGCTACTACGTGGGCCAGGTGCTCGGCGTGATGGACCGCAAGATGACCGATGCCATCTTCAAGGCCATTCACCAGCAGCACCGGCAGCTGGCCAGCGAGTCCGCCTGGCGGCACTTCTATATCAGCCACGGAGTGTCGGCGAGCGACTTCAATGATGCCTGGCAGTCGTTCGCGGTGGATGCGAAGCTGCGCCGTGCCGATCACCTGGTGCGCTTGTACGCGGTCATGGGCGTGCCCACCCTGGTGGTCAACGGCAAGTACGTGACCAGCCCGGAAATGGCCGGCGGCGAGAACCGCGCGCTGCAGGTGGTGGACTTCCTGATCCACAAGGCGCGCGCGGCGATGCACCAGGGCGGCAGCTGACGCGGGTCCGCGGGGCTACCGCGGGCGGTCGGGTGCCGCCGCCATCGGCCCGGGAGGTCACTGCCTCCCGGGTGCCCCCGGCGGCCGCGTTCGGCCGGGCGAGCCGTGTGCGGCGCGGATCCGACGGGTCTGCGGGCTTTCCCGAGGGCAGTGCACCGGCCCGGCCGGGATGGCTCGGTACCGCGGTCAGGCGTCACCGCTGGACTGCCCAGCCCGGCGCCGCAGCAGCGCGTAGAGCACCGGTAGCAGCAGCAGGACCAGCGGAATCTGCACCAGCAGGCCGGAGATGATGGCGATGGCGAGCGGGCGCTGCATGCCGGAGCCCTGGCCGAGGCCGAGTGCCAGTGGCAGCAGCGCCAGCATGAAGGCGAGCGCGCTCATCACGATCGGGCGCATGCGGTTGCGTCCGGCCCGGATGAGGTTCCAGGCCAGCGGCTGGCCGGTGTCGATCAGGCGAAGCTCGGAAAAGTAGAAGATCGAGATCTCGGTGACGATGCCGATGATCATCGTCATGCCCATCATGGCGGTGATGTTGAGCTCCACCCCGGTGAGCCAGAGCCCGATGAACACCGCGCTCACCGCGAGCAGCGGCTGTACCAGGATGGCCAGCGCGACCCGGAAGCGCTCGTACAGGAACAACAGCAGGAAGAACACCAGCGCCACGGCCGCGACGAAGACCTCGATCAGGCCCCGGAAGGCGATTTGCTGCTGCTTGTAGAGACCACCTAGCTGGTAGTAGACGTCTTTGGGAATCAGTCCCGGCTTCTGCAGCACCTTCTTCACGTCCTGTACGGTCTTGCCGAGCGATCGCCCGCTGATGCGCGCGGTCACGGCCACGTCGCTCTTGAGGTCGTAGCGCGTCAGCTGCGGCTGGCCGGAGACGATCTTCACCTGCGCCACCCGGTGCAGCGGGACCAGGTTGCCTCCGGGGGCACGCAGCAGCAGCTTGCCGACCTGGCCGGTCCGGTCGCGCAGCGATTTCGGCACCCACACCCGGACGCCGATGAACTTCACACCCTTGCGCACCTGCGTGGTGACCACGCCCCCGAGGTAGGCCTGGAGCTGCCGGCTGATGGCCTGCGGGGTGAGCCCCTCGCTCGCCGCCTTGACCCGGTCGACGTGCACATCGAGGGCGTCACCGGCGATCACCACGCCGTTGCGCACGTCCACTACCCCTTTCACCTTGCCGATGGCGTCGGCGACCCCGTTCGCGAGCTTGCGCAGGTGCGCCACGTTGTTGCCGAACAGGCGGATGTCGATTGGCTGCGGCACCGAGGTGAGATCGCCGATCTCGTCCTCGATCAGCTGCGAAAGATCGATATCCAGTCCGGGCACTTGCCGGTGCACCTCCTTGCGCGTCCTCGCCATGACCTGCTCGGTCGAGGGCCGCGGCGGCGGCTTGAGGCGGACGAAGAAGTCGCCGGTGTTGGGCTCGGTGATCCCGCCCCCGAGCTGGGCGCCCTGGCGCCGGGACCAGGTCTGCACGTACGGGTTGTTCTTCAGGATGGACGCGACCTGGTCGAGCAGGCGGTTGGTCTCCTTGACCGAGGTGCCCGGCGGCGCGCGATAGTCCAGGATGAAGCCGCCTTCGTCCATGTGCGGCAGGAAACCGGTTCCGACGTGCTGAAATGCCACGAAAGCCACCGCCAGCAGCGGTACCAGCCCCAGCAGCAGCCAGGCCGGACGCCGCAGCAGGCGCACCATGAGCCGGCTGTAGCCGCGCCGGATCCGTCGGCCGAAGCGTCCCACCGCCTCGCGCTCGGTGTCCTTCGGCCCCAGCATGAAGTCGGCCAGCAGCGGCACCGCGAGCCAGGCCACCAGGAAGGAGATGAACAGGCTCACGGCCATGGTGAGCGAGAGCGCCTTGAAAAAGGCACCGGTGACGCCGCTGAGAAAGGCGAGCGGTACAAAGATGATGATGGTGGACGTGGATGAGCCCACCTGGGGGTGGGTGAACTCGCGTGCGGCCCGCAGGATGCGCTGGATGCCGTGCTCGCCGGTCTCCTGCACCCGTCGCACGATCTGCTCGATCATCACGATCACGTCGTCGATGATCAGGCCCACCGCGGCGGCCATCCCGCCCAGGGTCATCATGTTCAGGGTCATGCCCAGCGCATACAGCAGCAGCATGGTCGCCGCCAGCACCGCCGGCACCGCGATCACCGCCACCAGGGTGATCTTCCAGCTGCGCAGGAACACCAGCAGGACCAGCCCCGCCAGCACCACGCCGATGAAGATGGCATCGAGCACGCTGGATTCCGCGGACTTGACCAGCACGCTCTGGTTGTACCACTGGTGCAGGTGCACCCCCGCGGGCATCTTCGGCCGGAACTGTGCCAGGCGTGCCTTGAGATCGCGCGAGAGCTGCACCACGCTGGCGCCCGGCTGCTGGTAGACGTTGAGCAGGACGGCACGCCGGCCGTCGGCGGTGAAGCGCTTGTACTCCGGCGCCGTGGCCAGCCCCACCCTCGCCACGTCCTCCAGCCGGACCTGGCCGTCCGAGCCGCTCTTGAGGACCGTGTGCCGGATCTGGTCGAGGCTGTGGAAGCGCGTGTCCGAGACTTCGAGGTAGAGCTTGTAGTGGTCCTGCAGGCGGCCCACGGCGGTGAGCACGTTGGACGCCGACAGCGCCTTCGCCACGTCCTCGATCGACAGCCCCAGCGCATTCAGCCGGGCGGGATCGACCGTGACCCGGTATTCCGCCTTGCGCCCGCCCTGCACCGTGACCTTGGCCACGCCCTTGACGCTGGAGAGGTAGGGCACCATGCGATATTCCGCCAGGTCGCGCAGCTGCACGAGATTGTGCTGCTTCGAGGTCAGGCTGTAGGCGATCACCGGCCCGTACTTGGAGGGATCCATGCGCTTGGCGGTGAAGCGCGTGCCTGGCGGCAGGTCGGGCATGATCTGGTTGATCGCCGACTCCACCTGCAACAGGGCATTCACCATGTTGTGGCCCCAGGCGAAGTTGATCGCGATGTCGGTGCTGCCGCGGCTGGTGTGGGAGCGCACTGAGCGCACGCCGGGCACGCCCCGCACCGCCCGTTCCACGGGCCGCGTGACCTGCAGCATCATCTCCTGGGCCGGGCGCGAGCCGGCGTCCAGCATCACGCGCACGCGCGGGAACTGCACTTGCGGGAACAGCGCCACCGGCAGGCCGAACTCGGATACGGCGCCGCTCAGGGTCAGCAGTGCCAGCAGGAAGAGGATCGAGCGGCGGTGGTTCTGGACCCAGTCGGCGAAGCTCATGGCGCCTTGCGCACGGCCATGCCGTCGGAGAGTTCGTAGTTGCCTTCGACCACGACCGGCTCGCCGGCCTGCAGGTGGCCACTCACCCCCACCAGGGCCCCGGCTTCCAGTCCCTTGTGCACATCGACCCGGTGTGCCTTGCCTTGGCGGACGACGAACAGGTAGTCACCCTTGCTGTCACGCAGCACCGCCGAGCGCGGGACCGCGAGCGACTTGATCGTCTTCAGGGTGATGGCCCCCTTGACCCGCATCCCGGGCAGGAAAGACCTGGCCTTGCCGTCTTGCAGATGCACGATCACGTCCACCAGGCGGGTGTCCGGGTCCACCACCGAGTTCACCTGGTCGACCGTCGCCGTGACTCCCCCGCCGGCCCCGAACAGCGGCATGACCGTCACGTCCATCCCGGTCCGGACTTGGCCGACCTCGTCCGGCTCGACGCCCAGCGCCACCTGCAGGCGGTCGCGCCGCGCGAGCTGGAAGAGCTGCGTGCCTGCCTGCACCTCGTTGCCCGGCTTGACCGGCAGCTGGCTGACGATGCCGGTGAAGGGCGCGCGGATCACGCGGGTCTTGTGCCCGGTGCCGAGCTGACGCTGGGCGGCGAAGGCCGCTTTCGCCTTCTCGAGCGCGTTCTCGGCCGAGTCCACGTCGGCGTGCGTGGCCAGCTTCTGCTTCAGCAGCTGCCGCTTGCGCTTGAGCGCCTGACGGGCGTAGCGCACCTCGGCGCGGGCGCTGAGGTAGTTTGCCCGGGCCGAGGGGGCGGTGCGCAGCACCAGAAGGGGGTCCCCCTTGTGCACCGGTTGGCCCAGGCTGACGTCCAGGCGCTGGACGAAGGCGGCATAGGTCGCGTCCCGCGTGGTCTGGGCCATGGGGTTCGGCCGCACCACACCGAAGGCGGTGATGGTCCGCGATAGGCGGTGCCGGCGGACGGGCGCGGTACGCACCTGGACGCTGGTGGCGGCGTCCGCGGCGTGCGCGGCCGGCGATACCAGGGCCACTGCCGCCGCGACGAGGGCGAGGGTGGCGAGTCGCCTCACGAGTGGTTCTCCCCTGCGTCGGAGGCCGGAGGATTCAGGGTCATGCCCAGCAACGTCTCCAGCGCCGCCTGGCTGGTCTGTAGCGAGGCCTGCAGCCGGACCGCCTCGGCCCGCTTGGCGAGCAGGCTGGAGCGCAGGCTGATGTACGTGCCGGCGCTCATGTTCCCCTGCTGGAAGGCCTTGCGGGCGGCCTCGGTGGTCTGTCTGAGCACCGGCAGGCGCATTTCCAGCTGCGTCAGCTGGCGGCGCATGATGCGGGTGGCCTGGTAGAGCTCGTGGGCCTTGTTGACCGCCTGGTCGAGACGCGCCTGGTAGGCCTGGTGCATGGCCGCGCGGGTCGCCCGCTGGATCGCGATCTTCCCCTGGTTGTGGTTGAACAGGGGCAGCGACAGGGTGACGGACAGGCCGGCCGAGTGCACTGCGCTGTTGTCCTGGCCGCCGCTGAGGCCCACGCTCAGCGCCGGGAACTGGGCGAGAATCGCCTTGCGCACGGCCTGTTCCTGGCTGTGGTAGCCGGCCTGCAGCGCCAGCAGGTCGGGCCGCCGCCGCGGCAGCGCCTGCAGGGCCTGCCGGAACTGCCCCCGGCTAAAAGGGTGGACGTCGGGCGAGCCGCGCAGTTCGGGGTGAACACCCGGCTTCAGACCCAGCAGGGCGTCGAGCCGGTGCCGGCTCTGGTTGCGCTGGCGCTGCAGCTTGCGCAGGCGGGTGTCCGCATCGGTCAGGCTGACCAGGTCGGCCGAGACCGCCGACAGCGTGAGATTGCCCTGCCGGAGCGCCTGTTCGTCCCGCCGGTAGGCCCGCGAGCTCAGGTCGACCTGGGTCTTGAGGATCTTCGCCAGGCGGTCCTGGGAGCGTACCTGGATGAACAGCCGCCGGGCCTGCTGGGCGACCTGCCACTCCTGCCACAGGATCTCCAGGTTGACCTGCTTCTCGTGCGCCCGGGCGCCGGCTTTCGCCGCCCCGCGCGTGACCAGGGATTCGAGCGCCTGGGTGAGACCGAAGGTGTGGCCGTTGGTGAGCGGCGGAGGTCCGCTGGTAGGGTGAACGAAGCTGGCGCTGAGCTGAGGGTTCGGCAGCAGCCCGGCCTGCAGCAGCTGGGCCTGGGCCACCCCGGCCTGCAGGCGCGTCGCCTTCAGCTGCGGATTGTTCACCACCGCCAGGATCACTACATCGGTGACGTCCAGCCCCTGGGCGGCATCGAACGGGTGCGGCCTGAGGCCGGGGATGCGGAGCCTGCCCGGGGAGATGTTCAGGACCGGGCTCCGCGCGAGGTCCGGCCCCGACGGCAGCGGCTCCGCGTGATAGCTGGCGCAGCCGGCCAGGGCCAGGGCCAGGCAGGCCGTGCCGAGCATGCGGGTCGGGTGGCGGGACGTCACCGTCGGTCTCGCTCCTGCGTTCCGGGTCGATCGGGAAGAGCGCGGCAATGGTCGCCGATTCTGGCCCCTGTCGCTATTACCATCTCGTAAGGCGAGCCCCCCGGCCGCCATTCGCGCCCCGGATCCGGGGGACGGGAAGGAAACAAGTCGTCGCAGCGAGCCGATACGATCCGGGTTCGGCGCGGCCCTTTTATCCGCGCCGGCGGGTGCCGGTCTCCTGGGGCACCTGCGGCAGCTCTCACCGTCAGAGCACCCGGGGACGGGCGCCGGGGGTTGCATGGGCTCGATTCGGTGGCGCCATACGGCCGGGTACGGGGACCGGGTGTGGGTCGATGGACACGCAAGCGATTGCCCGCCGAGGCAGGTGGACCCTGAGAGGGCTGCTGAAAAACACCATGGACGGACATTTGCAGCAACGCCTGAGGGGCCGCGGCGTCGCGCGCGCGCCGTGAAACCGGCGCCGACGCGCTTTAGAATCGTTCGTGCAGGCCCACCATGAAACCGTGCGGCAGCACGCTCAGCAGAAAGGGCATCTTACGCTCGTGTGCCAGATAGCCGGTAAACGTGCCCAACACGAACCCGCCCAGCACGTCCGTCTGCCAGTGGCCCCAGGTCTTCATGCGCGCCTCCGCGTCGTAGACCGGCAGCAGCTCGAGCCCCCAGATCCACGGCTGCTGGCGATGGTATTCCAGAATGAAGGGCGTGACGATGGAGGTCACCCCGGCGACCTCCCCGCTGGGGAAGCTCAGGTTGTTACAGCAGCCCTGGAACCATTTGTTCGGATCCGGATTGTTCTCCTGCTCCGGACGCGTGCGCTGGAACACGCGCTTGAGAACGAAGGTGGAGCCGGCGGCCAGCGCCGACGAGTCGACCGCCTGCCAGAACGTGCGCCCCAGGCGACTCTTGCCGCCGAACCACAATGCGCCGCCCAGCTCGCCCGCGACCATGGCGTAGATCAGGTCATGCTGATAGCTGCGCTTGTAGATCCCGCTGTTGTCGTAGGACAGCCGGTAGTCGATTCCCAGGGGTCCGCCGGCGGCCACTGCCACCCCCGTGAACGCGCAGAACAGACACAGGACCACGACGAGTCTGCCTTTCCAGTCCATAGATCGTCCTCGCGAGGCCAGATTGCAGATCCCGTGCCGACGACCTGTCCGCCGTGGGCACGACCGTCGGTCTATTCGAGTCAGGAGTATTCCATTTCGTTCCACAAACCCGGTCGCGGGCGGCGGACACCGTTCCGGAACCACTGCGCCACCGCGCCCGGCGGGAACGCCAACGAATGTGCCGGTCCAAAGATCCGGGGTCGTATGCGGACTGCGCGGCCCCGGCTTTGGCCCCGGGCCGAAACCGGAGGTGATGATGTATCGGAACCCCATGCTTGCCCGTTTATTGCCGACTGTTGCCCCGGGCCTGGTCATCGTCCTCCTCACAGCGGGCACGGGCATCCTGCAACCCGTCCACGCCGCCACCCAATGGCACGGCCTGATCGAGGGCGAGACCGGAACCCCGGGCGGCTGGGTGCAGGTGCGCGAGAACAGCATCCGGGGAACCCGGCTACCCATGGGCCGCATCGCCGATCGCTGGCACACCCTGCGCCTGGGGGCGTGGCGCGACTTCGGCGCGGTCAACGCGGTGCATATGTCGCTCAGCGTCTCCACGATCCGCGGCAGCACCGAGCTGGCCGCGCCGGTGCTCTACAACGGCACGACCATCGCACCAGGGCGGCTCGAGACCGTCACGCACTACCAGGATTTCTGGGCCCTGCGGGGTGCCTACTGGCGCCGGCTGGTGGATTTCGGCCAGGGCGGCGGGCTGTGGAGCAGCGTGGGCCTTGCCTACACCGGGCTCACCTTCCGTCTGCACGGAACGATCGCCCCCAGCAGCGTCGGGCACGAGACCAAGGAGGATTTCATCACCCAGGAGCTCCCCGTGCCGACCCTGGGCGTGCATCTTCGCTATCCGCTTGGCCGCCGGGTCCGACTGATCGCGGACGCGACCGGTGGACGGCTGCCAAGGGTTTACAGCCTGCGCCACGAGGGCGGGGCGGTGACCATCGACCAGGCGCAATGGCGCGCGCAGCTGGGTCTCAGCGGCCGTTTCTCCGCGGGCTGGAGGCTGCGCGTGTACTGGTTCGACCGATACTATCGGCAGAATGAGCAGAGCCACGAGGACGGCAATCGCATCAAGCTGCGCAGCCACGGCTTCGGGATCGGCGTCGCGCACGGGTTTTAAGACGCGTTACCACGTCCCGGGCTTCCGGCCGAATGCGCCCCGCAGCGGGCGCTACCTGCTGGTGACCCGGAAGGCGCCGAGTGGGGTTCGCCCCTGTTGCAGCTCCTGGACCGCTCGCGGGTGAAGGTCTACCTGTTGCCCGCCGGCGCGGCTCCGGGTGGTGCCCCGTGACGCAGGCTGGCAACGAGAAGACCGGCACGTTGGCACGCCCAGGGACGAAACGTCCAGGCCCGGCTCATCAGGTAGGTGGCCAGCGGCATCACGAGCAGGGAAACCAGCGCCGCGGCCAGGTTCGGCAGCGCATGCATCCGGAGCAGGCTGACCAGCAGCACGTTGTTCACCGCGAACGCCGTTCCCTGTACCAGCAGGAAGCGCCAGACCGCCCGGCGCCGCGAGAGCCGCGATACGAAGGTCCAGGCGTGGTGGCCGAAGAACGACACGCAAAAAGCGCAGGCGAACGCACCGGCGTTGGCCGCCAGGGGATCCTTGCCCAGGAGCTGGACCAGGAGCACCAGCATCCCCGCATGCACACCCGTGGCCGCCAGCCCCACGGTGGAGAAGCGGGCCAGCTGGAGGACTTCACCGGTCAGCCGACCCGCGGAGCTGTCACCGTCTCTCATCGCCGCGACTCGAGCGGTCGGTGCCCGGAGGCACCCTCGCCGGCGGGCGCCTCGCCCCCGTCGTAGACCCCTTCGACCAGGTAGATCGGCCGGGCCTTGGACTCCGCGAACACCCGTCCCAGGTACTCCCCGACAAGGCCCAGCGAGAGCAGCTGCATGCCGCCGAGGGACAGCACCACGGTGATCAGGGAGGCATAGCCCGGCACCCGTATGCCCTCCACCAGCACCTGCAGGACGATGACCAGGGCGTAGAGGAACGAGATCAGTGCCAGCAGCGCCCCGACATAGGTCCAGATCCGCAGGGGCGCGGTCGTGAATCCCGTGAGGCCGTCGATGGCGAAGTTCCACAGATTCCAGTAGCGCCACTTGGTGCGTCCGGCCGGGCGGCGGGGCCGCTCGTAGGCGAGGCCGGTGGCGCTGAATCCGACCCAGGAGAAAAGTCCCTTCATGAAGCGGTTGCGTTCGCGGCACTGGCGCAGGGCTTCCACACGGCGGTCCATGAGCCGGAAATCGCCGGCGTTGGCCGGAATCCCCGTGTCGGAAAGGCGGTTGAAAACGCGGTAGAAGAAGCCCGCGGTGGTACGCTTGAGCAGCCCGTCCTCGTGGCGCGCGGCGCGCACGCCATAGACCGCGTCATAGCCGGCCCGCCAGCGGTCGAGGAACGCCGGGACCAGCGCCGGCGGATCCTGCAGGTCGGCGTCCATCGGGATGACCACGTCGCCCCGGGCCGCCTCGATGCCCGCGGTCAGTGCCGCCTCCATGCCGAAATTGCGGGAAAGGTTGACCAGGCGCAGGCGTGCATCATCGCGCAGCGCGCCGATGAGCAAATCCACGGTCGCGTCGGTGGAGCCGTGGTTGACGAACACGATCTCGAAGCGGATGCGCTCTTCCGTCAGCACCTCGCGCAGGGTTTCCAGGAAGACCGGAATCGCCGCGGCCTCGTTGAACATCGGAACCACGACCGACACCAGCGGCCCGCAATCCCGGCGCCGGGCCGGCGGACCCGCCGAGGTGTAGAATGCGCCGGGAGCATTGTTCCGATGCCCCGCGGAGCATACTTGCCATGCGTATTCTTCTGGTGGAGGACGACTCCGAGGCCGCGACGTACCTGGCGCGAGGCCTGGGCGAGAGCGGACACCTGCCGGAGAGCGCCGCGGACGGGTGCGACGGCCTGGCGCGCGCGCTGGCCGGAGACCATGACCTCGTGATCGTCGACCGGATGCTGCCGCGGATGGACGGGCTGGAGATCGTGCGTGCCCTGCGGCGCGCGGGCCGGGACGTGCCCGTGCTGGTGCTGAGCGCCCTGGGCGAGGTCGACGACCGCGTCGAGGGGCTGCGCGCCGGGGGCGACGATTACCTGGTCAAGCCGTTCTCCTTCGCCGAGCTGCTGGCGCGGCTGGAGGCCCTGGGCAGGCGCGCGCACTCCGGGCTGTCCGTGCCGGTGCTCGCGGTGTCGGACCTGCGGCTGGACCGGCTGGGAAGAGAGGTTACCCGCTCCGGGCGCAAGCTGAGCCTGCAGCCGCGGGAGTTCCGTTTGCTGGAGTACCTGATGCTGAACGCCGGCCAGGTGGTCACGCGGACCATGCTGCTGGAGAATGTCTGGGGCTACCATTTCGATCCCCAGACCAACGTGATCGACGTGCACATCAGCCGGCTGCGGCGCAAGATCGACCATGGCTTCCGGAACTCCCTGCTGCACACCGTGCGCGGCGCGGGGTATTGCCTGCGTGAGTCCTGAGCGGCATCTCTCGCGCGTGCCGATTCGGGCGTCACGCCTGCGGCGTACCACCGCGTTCCGCCTGGCGATGCTCTACGCCGGGCTGTTCAGCCTGACCGTCGCGGTCCTGTTCATGATCGTCTACTGGCTCGCCAGTGCCCAGCTGCGGGCCCAGATCGACACCGGACTGGTCAGCGAGAGCGACGCGCTGGTGGCGCTCTACCGGGACCGTGGCCTGCAGGCGCTGGAGCAGACGGTACGGGCCCGCAGCCGGGTGGAGCAGCATCTGGTGGCGCCGGCCGGGCCGGCCGACCCGGGTCGCCGGGTCTACATGCTGGCGGGCGCCGGCCATCGCCACGTGGCCGGCAATCTCCGCAACTGGCCGAGCCGCGCGCGGACCGGAGCGCCCGTGACACTGGCGGTGTACGACCTGGGAGCCAGCGGCCAGGCCCGCTGGATGCGGGCCCGGGTCGTGCGCCTGTCCAACGGCGACCACCTGCTGGTGGCGCAGGCGCTGGATGAGGCCAACGAGCTGCGCGGACACATTCTGGTCTCACTGCTCGTGGCGCTCGCAGCCGCCCTGGCCATCGGCGTCGGCGGCGGCGTCTGGATGGGACGCAGCGTGCTGCTGCGCATCGACGGCATCTCCCGGACCGCCGGCGAGATCATGGCGGGAGACCTGTCCCGGCGCGTGCCGCTGGGGCAGCGGGACGACGAATTCGCCGACCTCGCGCGCCGCCTCAACGCCATGCTCGAACGTATCGAGGCACTGATGCGCGGCATGCGCGAGGTCACCGACAACGTCGCGCATGACCTGCGCAGCCCCCTGTCGCGCCTGCGCGGCCGGCTCGAGGTCACCCTGCGCCAGGGGCGCGACACCGGTGATTATCGCGGTGCCATGGAGCAGGCGATCGCCGATGCCGATGCCTTGCTGCGCACCTTCAACGCGCTGCTCAGCATCGCGCGCCTGCAGGCCGGCGTGCGTCGGGAGCCGTTCGGGCAGCTGGACCTGTCCGCGCTGTGCCAGAGCGTGGCGGAGCTTTACGGAGCCGCCGCCGAAGAGGCCGGGCTCGCGCTGCGGGTCGATCTCGCCCCCGGGGTACTGATCGACGGCCATGCCGAGCTGCTGGCGCAGGCGCTGAGCAACCTGCTCGACAACGCCATCAAGTACGTGCCCGCCGGCGGCACCATCGACCTGTCGCTGCGCAGCGAGAACGGCAGGGCGGTGCTGGCCGTCGCGGACGACGGTCCGGGCATTCCTGAAAACCGGCGGGAAGACGTGCTGGAGCGCTTCGTGCGCCTGGACAGCAGTCGCAGTCGGCCGGGCAACGGGCTGGGACTGAGCCTGGTGAAAGCGGTGGCCGATGCCCACGGCGGATCGATGCGCCTGGCCGATAACCACCCCGGCCTCGGGGTGCACCTGGAGTTCCCCCGCCGCGGCTGATCCGCTCGGCCGTTCGCCGAGCCCACGGGGTCACCCCGTGGCGCGTGGCCGGACCCGGGGAGGCTGGCGCGGGAGGTGCCGGATACGGATAATCGGCGCCATCGCGCCCCCTGCCACCGGAGCACCTGATGCACGCACCCGCCAACCCGGTCGATCTGATCCTGATGGCCATCCTGCAGGGCCTGACCGAGCTGTTCCCGGTGAGCAGCCTCGGTCACAGCGTGCTGGTGCCCGCCGTGCTGCACTGGAATATCGACCGCCAGGCGCTGTGGTTCCTGCCCTTCCTGGTGGTGCTGCATCTCGGCACGGCGGGTGCGCTGCTGCTCTACTTCCGGCGCGAATGGATCGCGCTCATCGGCGGCGGCCTGCGGCAGGTGACCGGGCACGGCTCCAGCCCGGAGGCGCAGCGCCTGTGGCTGCTGGTGGTCGGGACCGTCCCGGCGGGCCTGGTCGGGCTGATCCTGGAGCATCGGCTTCGCCACCTGTTCGGCGACGCCCGCCTGGTCGCGGTCGCGCTGGCGGCGAACGGGCTGGTGCTGCTGCTCGGGGACTGGCTGCACCGGCGCCGCGGCGGGCATGGCTCGGCCCGCCTGAACTTCGTGCGCGCTGCATGGGTGGGGCTGGCGCAGACGGCGGCGCTGATCCCGGGGTTCTCCCGTTCGGGCACGACGCTGGTGGCGGGACTGGGCGCGGGGCTTTCCTACGCGGACGCGGCGGAGTTCTCGTTTCTTCTGGGAACGCCGATCATCGGCGCCGCCGGCCTGCTCGAGGTCCCCAAGCTGTTCCACGATTCGCTGGTCACCGGCGGGGAAATTGGCTGGATCGTGGCCTGCGGACTGCTTGCCGGGTTTTTCGCCTACGTCAGTACCGCGTTCCTGATGCGTTACTTCCGTGGTCACGAGATCCGTGCCCTGCGGCCATTCGCGCTCTATTGCGTGCTCGCGGGGATCGGCGCCCTGGCGCTGCTCGCGACCCTGGTTTGAACAACGGCCCGGTTGAACTTTCCCCGCCCGGCGGTGATCTCAATGGACGAGGTGCCGCGCCACCGGATGGAGCGGCGCCCGCGGCGCATTGCAACCCGGGGAGGCAGCATGAGTGAGGAGCACGAGGACCGCGGGCCGGAGCGCCCCGCTGGAGGGCTGTTTCGCAACCTGCCCTGGATGATCCTGCCGCTGGTGCCGGCGGCGGTGCTGTTCGTCTATTTCATCGAGGCGGGCAAGATCGTTTAACCGTGCAGCCTGATTAGGTTGCGCCTCGCAGAAACCTGAATGGCTGACGGGCGGTTGCTGGTTCAACCTGCCGTGGCCGTGGTGCGGCCGCGACGAACGACCCGGGAGGCCGCTCCCGCCCCCACCCGATAGCGCCGCAGCCACCGGCGCACCGTTACCCGATCGTCGCTCGCCGGGCCGTTCATCCCCGGGGAGACCGCCGTATTCTGCAGTCGAACCACGGCTCGTTGATGCCCGGAAATCACGCGCCCGGCCGATGAGGGCAAGCGCCTATCGCGCGTCCGGTCCCGGCCGGGCCAAGCCCGCATGCTCTCACCCCCCGCCCGGCAGCTCGATGCAATACGGCGTGGCCGATCGGAAACCTGAGTCACCCGGGCCCTCGGCGCCGCTCCGCTCCGCGTGGGTCGGGACGGCGGCGCGTGCGGCGACCGGCACGAGCGAGTCGAGCGCGGCTCTCCTCCGGGTGGCTGCCGGCCAGCCGCGCACCGGTTCCCGGGCCGTGCTGCGCGGAGCCGTCCCGATCCGTCCGGGCTTGCGGGTGGGAACCGATAAGCGGTGTTGAATATCCGGACGAACGCTGTGGTGTCTGTCGCCGCGTCCGGCTAGGGTCGGCCCTAGCAATCTTCGCGTGGGCCTTATGCCGCCGGACGGTGTTGCGGTCGGGATCGCTTTTTCCCGCCCGCAGCCCGTCTGCCCACGCCCTGATCCGAGGGGGAGCAGGGAGAAGAACAAATGGCAGGTGAGAAAAAGGATCGGGCCGCGACAGCGCCGGATGACGGGACGATCGGCCACGAGGAAGCCCGTACGCTTGGGGGGCTTTTCCGACTGCGTGTGCAGCGTACGCCAGAGGCACCGGCCTACAGACACTACGCGGCCCATACCCAGGCCTGGCAGGTGTGGACCTGGCGCGATATGGCCGCTTATGTGGCCCGATTCCAGGACGCGCTGCGCGCGCTAGACCTCGAACCGGGAGACCGGATTGCGATCATGCTGCCGAACGGCCCGGACTGGGTGGCGGCCGACCAGGCGGCGCTCGGCCTGAGCCTGGTTGTCGTGCCGTTGCACCTGGATCACCAGCCCTCGACCGTGGCCTACGTTCTGGCGCATTCCGGCGCCCGGGTGCTGTTGTTGCAGGACGCGACGGCCTGGCGCCGCCTCGAGGCCGCGGCGGACGCTCTGGACGGCCTGGATCGCGTGGTCGTCATGGACGGCCCGGTCCCGGCCAAAGACCCGAGACTGGTGGAACGGGACCGTTGGCTTCCCAGCTCGGCTTCCAGACTCGCCGCCCGGGACAACGACCCGGACGCCCTGGCGACGATCATCTATCCGCCGGGCGGGGCGCGCCCCAGGGGCGTCATGCTCTCGCACCGCAACCTGCTCTGGAATGCCTGGGCGTGCACCCGGATCAACCGGGCCGGTCCCGGAGACGTGGCGTTGTCGTTTCTGCCTCTGGCGCACAGCCTTGAGCGCACGGCGGGCTACTACCAGGCGATGCTGCAGGGAGTTGAAGTCGCGTTCAGCCGTTCGCCCGGGAAGCTGCTGGAGGACATGGCCGCGCTCCGGCCCACGGTGATGCTCTGCGTGCCGCGGATCTTCGAGCGTATCTTCGCGCGGCTCACGCAGGAGGCGGCCGAGCGCGGGCGCGGGTCCATGGCGCTTTGGGATGCTGCCCAGCGAATCGGCTACAGCCGGTTCGAACGCCGGCAGGGTCGGGCCGGCTGGCGTCCCTCGCATTTGGCCTGGCCTGTGCTCGAACGGCTGGTCGCGCGTCGCGTACGAGCCGTGTTTGGTGGCCGACTGCGTTTTACGGTCAGTAGCGGTGCCCCGTTGTCGCCCCGGATCGCGCGCCTGTTCCTCGGGTGTGGCGTGGACCTGCGTCAAGCCTATGCGCTCACGGAGGCTGGTCCGATGGTCTCCTGCAACCCCGGCGACGCCAATGAGCCCGCCAGCGTCGGCGTGGCTTTGCCCGGCGTGCGGGTGAGGATGCAACAAAACGGCGAGCTGCTGGTGAACAGCCCGGGGATCATGCAGGGTTACTGGAAGGATCCCCAAGCCACCCGCAAGGTGATCGACGAGACGGGCTGGCTGCACACCGGAGACAGGGTCGCCGGACTCGAGCGCAAGCGCCTCTACCTCAGCGGGCGCTTCAAGGGCATCGTCGTGATGTCCACTGGCGAGAAGGTCGCCCCCATGGAGCTGGAGAAGGCCATGTTGGCCGAACCGGTGATCGGGCAGGTGCTGGCGCTCGGGGAGGGGCGACCGTACATGGCGGCCCTGGTCGTCCTCGACCCGTCCTTGCGGGCCGACTATCTCAAGGATCTGGGGTTGGACCCCGGGGACCCCCGGGCCTGCGCCAGCGAGGCTCTCGAAGCCGACCTCCTCGGGCGCATCATGGAGCGCTTGCGGGATTTCCCGCGGTACGCCCAGGTGCGGCGCGTCGCGGTGATGCCGCAGCCGTGGACGGTCGAGAACGGTTTCTTGACCCCGACCAGAAGGATCCGGCGCCGACGGGTACTCGACCAACACGCCGAAACGGTCACTCGCCTCTACGAGGGGCACGCCGGCGTGCAGCTTACGACCCTGGCGAGGAACGTGCGGGTCGCCGGGTGAGTGGCGGACCAACGCCCGGCGGCACCACTCCCGAGGTTTCAGCGATCGAGGTCCTCCTCGCGGAACTCGCCGGGTCCCGCCTCGTGCTCGGCGTGCCGGCGCAGCTCGACGCGACGGATTTTGCCGGAGACGGTCTTGGGCAGCTCCATGAATTCGAGCCGGCGGATGCGCTGGTAAGGTGCCAGGCGTTCCCGGGCGAAGGCGAAGATCGAGCGCGCGGTCGCCGCGTCCGGTTCCTGGCCACGGCGCAGGACCAGGTAGGCCTTGGGCACGTTGAGCCGGCGCGGGTCCGGGCTGGGGACCACGGCGGCTTCCGCCACCGCCTCGTGCTCGATCAGGACCGACTCCAGCTCGAAGGGGCTGATACGGTAATCGGAGCTCTTGAACACATCGTCGGCCCGGCCCACGTACCAGTAGTAGCCCTCGGCATCGCGGCGTGCCACGTCCCCGGTCCGGTACCAGTGGCTGCCGATGGCCGCCCGCGTGCGTTCGGGATCGCCCCGGTAGCCCTGCATCAGGCCCATGGGGCGGGGGTCCAGCGCCAGCGCGATCTCCCCCTCGTCGGCCTCGTGCCCGTCGGGGTCGAGCAAGGCCACCCGGTAGCCGGGCAGCGGCCGGCCCATGGAGCCCGGGTGCAGCGGCTGTCCCGGGGTGTTGCCGATCTGCGCGGTGGTTTCCGTCTGCCCGTAGCCGTCGCGGATGGTCAGACCCCAGGCACTCTCGACCCGCTTGATGACCTCCGGGTTGAGCGGCTCGCCCGCGCTGACCAGGCTGCGCAGGCGGGTGCGGTAGTCGCCGAGATTCTCCTGGATCAGGAGGCGCCACACCGTGGGCGGCGCACACAGCGAGGTGACGCCCTTGTCGGCGATCGTGCGCAGGGTCTCCGGTGCGCTGAAGCGCGCCTGCCGGAAGACGAAAATGGTGCAGCCCGCGTCCCAGGGGGCGAAGAAGCTGCTCCAGGCGTGCTTGGCCCAGCCCGGCGAGCTGACGTTGAAGTGCACGTCGTCGGGCTGCAATCCGATCCAGTACATGGTCGACAGGCTGCCCACCGGGTAGGTCTGGTGCGAATGCAGCACCAGCTTGGGCCGCGAGGTGGTGCCCGAGGTGAAGTAGAGCAGCATGGGGTCGTCCGCCCGGGTGGGACCATCGGGTTCGAACTCCGCGGGCGCCGCATAGGCATCGTCGAACGCGTGCCAGCCTGCGACCGTGTCTCCCACCGCGATCCGGGTGAGCCCCTCGGCGAGGCCGGCAAACTTGTCGGCATGCTCGCTGCCGACCAGCAGATGGCGGACCTCGCCGCGCTGCAGCCGGTCCTCGAGGTCCTTGCGCGAGAGCAGCGTGGTCGCGGGAATGATGACCGCTCCCAGCTTGATCAGGGCGAGCATGGTCTCCCACAGCTCCACGACGTTCTCCAGCATCACCAGGGCGCTGTCGCCCCGGCCCACTCCCAGCCCGCGCAGGTAGTTCGCGACCCGGTTGGAGCGCTCGCGCATCTCGGCGTAGGTCAGCCGGTCTTCGCCGCCTTCCTCGTCCACCAGCCACAGCGCGAGCCGGTCTTCGTCCCGGGCGATCCGGTCAAAGTAGTCCAGGGCCCAGTTGAAGGTCTCGAGCTGCGGCCACCGGAACCCTTCCCACGCGCGCGTATAATCCTCGCGATGACGGATCAGGAAATCGCGCGCCTCGATCAGCTTCGACGCATCATCCATGGGATTCTCCTCGCGCTTGCGATTAACCGAAGCGGCTCGCCCACGGCCGGTCCCCGCAGGCGGGTGCACACGCGGCCCTGCCGCGGGCCGTTCCCGGCGACCGGCGCTGCTTCCCAGTCTGCTCCCACGGCACAGCGGCGGCAAGGCGTGGGAGACCCCCGGTGCCGGTAAGTCCATACCGGGCGGCAGGAGCCCCCGCCCGGAGAGCGCGTGACCGGCGACGGCACCGCGCCCGCGTGGCGTAGCGCTGCTACGCCTGCCCCCGTCCCCTGCCCTCACCGGTCGGGCGTCCTCCGAAACGCGGCATTGCCCCTGACCGGGTTCGTGTCCGGGGGTGCGGGCTAGAGCCACCCCTTACGTTTGAAGTACCAGTACGGCGCGATGCCGCTCAGGATCATCAGCACGACCGCGAAGGGATAACCCCAGGGCCAGCTGAGCTCGGGCATGTGGTGGAAGTTCATGCCGTAGATGCTGGCCACCAGCGTCGGCGGCAGGAAGACCACCGCGGCGATGGAAAAGATCTTGATGATCTGGTTCTGCTCGATGTTGACCAGCCCCATCAGGGCGTCCATGAGGAAGTTGATCTTGTCGAACAGGAAAGCGGTGTGGGGCAGCAGCGACTCGATGTCCCGCAGCATGTCCCGCGCCAGTGACCGGTGGTCCTTGCCCAGGCTCTCGCTGCGCAGGATGAAGGACAGTGCCCGCTGGGTGTCCATCAGGCTCATCCGGGCCTTGCCGTTGAGGTCCTCGTGCTCGGCCAGCCGCGCCAGCGCCCCCGGGATGTCGCTGTTGGTCTCGCGTGCCAGGATGGTGCTGCTGGCGGTTTCGAGGGACTGGTAGACCTCCTCCAGGATGTCCGCCAGGCGGTCCGTCTTGGCCGCGAACAGGGACAGCAGGATCGATACCGCGTCGTAGAGCATGCCGGGCTGGCGCCGTGCCTGCAGCCGCAGCATGCGGAACGTGGCCAGCTCCTGGTCGCGGAGAGTGAACAGGCGGCCGCCGTTGAGGGTGAACGCGACCGTCACGTTGACCGGGGTATCCTCGAAATCGTGCAGGAAATAGGAGTGGATGTGCAGGCCGTCGGCATCCTTGAAGAAACGCGACGTCGCCTCGATCTCCTCGACTTCCTCCGGGGTGGGCAGCGCCTGGTCAAACGCCTCCTGCACCCGGGCGCGCTCCGCCGCCGACGGATCCACCAGGTCCACCCACACGACGTCGGCGGGCATGGGCTCGTCTTCCTGCAGCGGCGTCTGGACGAGGCGCTTGTCCCGAAAGGTCAGCGCGGTCAGCATGGCGTATCCCCGGGGCGGTGTTGGTCTCGTATGCGCGCTGTGTACCGCGCGGGCCGGCCGCATGCCAGCCCGGGCTGCGCGGGGGGCTGCGCATCCGGTGGCCGGCGCGCGCAGCCGGGCCGAATTGCCCGGCATTATCAGCGCTGACCGGCCGTGATACAAACGCCGGCCCGCTTGTGCCGCCGGTTCCCCTCGGGCGTTGCGGACAATGTCCGCCCATGGCCTTTTTCAGCGTCGCAACCGGCAAACGCGGTTTCCCGGTTGCTCCATGGTCGGCAACCCGGTCCGAGGCAATGCCGCATCTCAGCGCACCTGTCGGTCTGTCCGGCAAGGCGCGAGGAACCACATCCCTGCAGCGCGCCGGGGCGGCCGGAAAACCGCGCTTTTCAGCAGCCCCTAGGGATGCAGGGCGAGGACCAGATAGAGCACGTACAGGGCGGCGTTGAACAGCAGCTGCCACACGCGGATGCCACCCGTGGCTAGCGCCAGGCGGGTCCAGGCGGCCGCCGCCAGGGTCACCGCCGCCCCGATGACCACGTCGGGGCGCAGCGTCCAGGGGGTGAGGGTGATCCCCAGCGCCGGCAACAGGGTGCCCTGGAAGACCATCGCGCCCGTGATGTTGCCGAACGACAGGGTATCCTTGCCGCCCCGTATCCATATGATGCTGTTAAGCTTTTCCGGAAGCTCGGTGGCCACGGGGACCAGCAGCAGGGAGAGCAGCAGGGGCGATGCGTCCAGGCGCGCGGACACCTGCTGGACCGCCGCGATGAACCCGTGGGCACCCGTGACGAGAAGCAGCACGGCGCCGGCCAGCTGGATACAGGTCGTGATCCAGCCCGCGGGCAGGTGCAGGCGGGCCAGGAACAGCGGTGCCCGCGCCCGGGTTTCGTGGCCCTCGTCCACCAGCGCCGGCGAGGCGCGCAAGGTCAGCAGCAGGTAGATAAAATACAACGTGACCAGCATCGCCGAGACCGCGACCCGGACGATGATCAAGCGGTGGGGTACGAAAAGCATGGCCGCGGCGAGCACGAACGCCACCAGGAACACGTCGAGATCCCGCACCAGTCCCGAGCGCTCCGGCCGGAAGCGTCCGCGCAGGCCGCGGCGGCGCAACGAGACGAGGGCGAGCAGCGACAGGGAGAGGGTGGACAGCATCAACGGGGCGCCCAGGATCGCACCCACGCCGATCTCCTCGTTGATTTGGCGGTCGGGCGTTCCCGCGGCGAGCGCCAGCAGCGGGATCAGGGTCTCGGGCAGCGCGGTGCCCACCGCAGCGAAGATCGATCCGGTAACGCCTTCCGAGATGCCCAGGCGGGCGCCCAGGCACTCCAGGGCGTTGGTGAACAGCTCGGACGCCGCGACGATCACCAGCAGCATGAGCACGATCTGCACGATCAGCATGCGGTCATCCCTTTACCGGCAGCGTGCCGGGTGGGGCGCGGAACTCACGCGGGCGTCCCGGGCGAATTCCCTGAACTGACGAGTACGGAGGAACCCGGCCGGATATGGGCCCGAGGATAATGCATCTGACCCGCGGCCGCGCGCGAGAAGGTCTGGGAGGGTGCGGCAGGCAGGGTGGCCGTACGGGTCGCGCGACCGGTCTGGGCGACCTATCCGCGCGGCGATTACCGGGAGCTGCGGGTGGCGCTGAAGCTCCCGCGCGACGTGATCGTGCCGGTCAATGCGGGCGAGAGGCTGGGAAAGCTGAGCGTAAGCCTTGATAATGACACTCTCGCCCGCGTGCCGGTGGTGGCGGCGGCGAGGGTTCCGGAGGGGGCGACCTCTGGCGGCGCTGGCACGCCGCCGCCTGGCTCTCGCTCAGCCGACACCTGAAGGAGTGGTTTCCCAAGCTGACCCGCGCCATCGCGTCCAACTGACCAGGGAGCACAGTACCCGGGGACACCGCCCCGACCGGTGCCGACCAGCGATCATGAGGCTTTCCAGCGTGACAGGCCGGCTGTTCCGATTCGTCGCCACCGCTTCGGTGAGCGGGCTGCTCCTGTGCGCCTTGCTGTTCCTGGGCGCCTATGCGTACTTCGCGCCGCAGCTGCCGAGCATCGCCTCGCTGAAGGATCCGAAGCTGACGGTGCCCCTGAAGATCTACACGGCCGATCACCAGCTGATCGGCGAGTTCGGTCCGAACCGGCGCTCGCCGGTCAAGTACAAGGACTTCCCCCCGCGGCTCATCCATGCCTTCCTCGCGGCGGAGGATGCCAACTTTTTCCATCACCCGGGGGTCAGCGTGAAGGGCCTGCTGCGGGCGGCGGTGAACCTGGCGCTGACAGGCCGCAAGACCCAGGGCGGCAGCACGATCACGATGCAGGTGGCACGCAACTACTTCCTTTCAGATCGCAAGACCTTCACGCGCAAGTTCCGGGAGATCCTGCTGGCCCTGCGGATCGACCGCCGCTACAGCAAGCAGAAGATCCTGGAGCTGTACCTGAACAAGATCTATTTCGGCGAGGGCGCCTACGGCATCTCGGCGGCGGCGCAGACCTACTACGGAGAGAACCTGGATCAGCTCACCCTGGCCCAGACGGCGATGCTGGCCGGCCTGCCGCAAGCGCCGTCGGCGGCCAATCCGCTGTCCGACGGTCAGGCGGCGACGCAGCGGCGCAACTACGTGCTCGGCCGCATGCGGGACCTCGGCTACCTCGACCGGGACACCTACCGCCAGGCCATCTCCGAGCCGCTGACCGCGAAGCTGCACCGGGAGCAGATCCCGGTCACCGCCGGCTACGTGGCCGACTTCGCGCGCGAGCACATGCTGAAAAAGTATGGCAAGAAGGCCTACACCAGCGGCTACCGGGTGATCACCACGCTGGATTCCTCGGACCAGCAGGACGCGGTGCAGGCGCTCCGCGCAGACCTGCTCGCCTATGACCGTCGCCACGGTTACCGCGGGCCCGAAGGCAGGATTTCCCTGCCGCCGTCCGGCGGACCGCTTCCGGTGCACCGGATACGCCAGGCGCTGAACCAGCACCCGGGGCTCGGCGGGCTGAGCACCGGCGTGGTCGTGGCCGTGCAAGACAAGAGTGCCCGCGTCTATACCCTGGATCACGGTGGCGTGCAGGTCGACTGGGACGGGCTCGGCTGGGCGCGGCCCTACAAGGGCCCGAATGCCCGCGGACCGGCCCCGAAGACCGCGTCCGACGTGGTCTCCCGCGGCGACATCGTACGGCTCGCGCGCAAGTCCGGGTCCGGGGGCTGGATGCTGGCCGAGATCCCGAAAGTGCAGGGCGCGTTGGTGGCGCTCGATCCGCGCACCGGGGCGACCCGGGCGCTGGTCGGCGGCTTCGATTTTCGCCAGAGCAAGTATGACCGCGCGCTCATGGCCCACCGCCAGCCCGGGTCGTCGTTCAAGCCCTACATCTATTCCGCGGCGCTGCACTCGGGCATGACCCAGGCGACGGTAGTCAACAATGCCCCGGTG
>Ga0209921_1000013_pt1 | contig 126010 bp, 108 predicted proteins | sample SalPonF2_C_D2_MG_FD_185730 | JGI IMG/M metagenome (GOLD analysis project Ga0209921, IMG submission 185730) | Salt pond soil microbial communities from South San Francisco under conditions of wetland restoration - Salt Pond MetaG SF2_C_D2_MG... ...
CACCTGGCCGGCATGCAGCATCAGGTACTCTATGATCCGGTATTCGTACGCCGTGAGATTGACGGGTTGCCCTCCGACCGTGACCCTCTGCGCCGCCGTATCCAGCCGGATGTCACCGCACTCCAGCACCGGGGAGGCCCACCCGGCGGCGCGCCGCAGCAGCGCGTTGACCCGTGCCGCGAGCTCCTCCGGCTGGAACGGCTTGACCAGGTAGTCGTCAGCGCCCGCCTCCAGCCCGGCGACCTTGTCCTGCCAGCGCCCGCGGGCCGTCAGGATCAGCACGGGGAAATCCCGCCGCCGTTCGCGCCAGGTGCGGATTACGTCCATCCCGCTCGCGTCCGGCAGGCCCAGATCGACAACCGCCACGTCCACGGGGTATTCCTCGCCCAGGAAGACCGCCTCCTCGGCCTCGCCGGTACTGTCGACCACGAAGCCGGCGGTGCGGAACTGCTCCGCGAGGCTCTCGCGCAGGTTGGCCTCATCCTCGACGATCAGCAGGCGCATGCTTTCCCTCCGGACCACGCGGCCGCGGGCCTCGTCCGCAGCGTCCCAATCGTTCCACTCCAGTCCCGCCGGAGCAAGCATAACGCCCGTCGCTGAACCCGTGGTTAACCGCCGGAGACGCCGCGCGACATCGTCGCCCGCAGCCACGTCTCGGCGATCCCGGCCCAGAGCGCGGCCCGCCGCCCCAGCAGTACCCCCACGTGCCCGGCGCCCTCGGCGACCACCAGGTCGGCACGGCAACGCTCGCGCAGCGCCGAAATCGCCGCCCGGGAAACCTCGCGGTCCGGTGTGCCGTAAAACAACAGCGCGGGACACGCGGGCGTGGCGCAGGCTACGCCGCCGCGCACCCGCTCGAGCACCGCGCCGGATTCGTCCCGCCACTGCCCCAGCGCGCGTGTGACCGCCGCCTCGTCGGCATCGGGCATGCTCCGCCGGGTGCCCTGGCGGGTCGCCTCCCGTGACCAGCGGACAACCGCGGGCAGCCGCTGACCGCCGCGGGATCCCGGGCGGCCCGGCGTGCCTTCGGGCGACACCGGATTGACCAGGCACAGCGCTGCCGCCGACACTTCGCCGGCGACCGCCAGAGCCATCAGTCCGCCAAGGCTGGCGCCCGCCAGCGCCACCGGGCCGTGGTCGCCCGCCCCCGTCGCAGCGGCACGCACCCGGTCCAGGTAGTCCTCGAAACGAAGTGCCGCGAGGTCACGGCCGTCACCCTGGAGATCCACCGCCTCGCAGCACCAGCCGGAGGCCCGGAACACGGGCAGCCAGGCTTCCCACTCCCATGGCCCGCCGCCCGCGCCATGGACGAACACGACCTTCCCCGCGGCGCTCACTGTCGACCGTCGTCCTCCGCCGACCCGGGCTCCTCGCCGTCGCCGCCCTTCGCCTGGCGCCAGTACCGCTCCATCTCGTCGCGATGCTCCCGCGCCGGGCGCAGCCCGCGCTCGCGCAACAGGGCCTCGACGTGCCGGAAACGGCGCTCGAACTTGCGAGTGGCCCGCCGCAGCGCGGCCTCGGGATCGATCTCGAGGTGCCGGGACAGGTTGGTAAGCGAAAACAGCAGGTCGCCCAGCTCTTCCTCGACCTCGTCGACGTCGGGCGTCTGTTCCAGCGCCTCCTTGAGCTCCAGCAACTCCTCCTCGACCTTGTCCAGCGCGCCCTCGGCGTCGTCCCAGTCGAACCCGACGCGGCCCGCGCGGCGCCCGACCTTCGCGGCCCGGCTCAGGGCCGGCAGTGCCGCCGGCACCCCGTCCAGCTCGCTCGCCCCGGCACCCGAATCGCGCACGCGCTCCTGCGCCTTGATGTGCTCCCAGGAGCGCCGCTGCTCGCCGGCGTCCGCGACCCGGGCGTCGCCGAACACGTGGGGATGGCGCCGCACCAGCTTGCCCGTCAGCGCGGCGACCACCGCGTCGAAGTCGAACAGCGACAGCTCCTCGGCCAGGCGGGAAAGGAACAGCACCTGGAACAGCAGGTCGCCGAGCTCGTCCCGCAGGTGCCTCAGGTCCCCCGACTCCACCGCGTCGGCGACCTCGTAGGCCTCCTCCAGGGTATGCGGCACGATGCTGCGGAAATCCTGCGCCAGGTCCCAGGGGCAGCCCTCCTCCGGATCCCGCAGGCGGGCCATGATTGCGAGCAGCGAGCCGATGCCCCGTCCGCCGGCACTCATGCGCGGAGCTTCTCGTACAGGTTCACCAGCATGCCCGCCGTGGCGCCCCAGATCACCCGACCGCGGTACTCGATCACGTAGTAACGCAGCCGCCGCCCGTCGCGCTCCGCCTGGCGAACCTGGTGGTTGCCGGAATCCAGCACGTACTCCAGGGGCACCTCGAACACGTCCGCCACCTCGATCTCGTCGACACGCAGCGTGAAGTCCGGACGCACGAAGCCGACCACCGGGGTGACGCAGAACCCTGTCACCGTGACGTAGGGGTCGAGATAACCGGTCACGCGCACGAAGCCCGCGTCGATGCCGATCTCCTCCCGCGTCTCCCGCAGCGCCGTCGCCACCGCGTCACGGTCGCCGGGCTCGGCGCGGCCGCCGGGGAAGCTCACCTGCCCCGCGTGCTGGCGCAGGTGATCGGTGCGCCGGGTCAGCAGCACCTGCAGCCCTTGCCCGCGTTCCACCAGCGGCACCAGCACCGCGGCGGGGCGAAGCCGCTCCGGGGACACCGGCAGCCGATCCAGCGAAACGTTCAGGTCGCCCGTGTACGCCGACAGCTCTTGCGGCGGCGGCGCCTCGCGCGTGCCGGCGAGCCGCCGGCGGATCCGTTCCTGCATTCGCTGCCTGCCTTCGCGGGCTACCTGCCCACGATCCCGCCGCGGGTGATGGCGGCGGGGTCCAGCAGGCGCGCCAGCTCGTCCTCGTCGAGGTCGGTCATTTCCCGCGCCACCTCGATCACCGGTCGGCCCTGCTGGTACGCGGTCTTGGCGATCTTTGCCCCCTGGTCGTAGCCGATCACCGAATTCAGTGCGGTCACCAGGATCGGATTGCGGCCGAGCGCCTCGCCGATGCGATCCTCGTTGACCGTGAACCCGGCGATCGCCTTGTCGGCCAGCAGCGGCATGACGCCCGAGAGGATCTCGAGGCTCTGCAGCAGGTTGAACGTGACCAGCGGCAGCATCACGTTGAGCTGGAAGTTGCCCGACTGGGCCGCCACCGTGATGGTCGCGTCGTTGCCGATGACCTGGGCCGCCACCTGCGTCACCGATTCCGGGATCACCGGGTTGACCTTGCCCGGCATGATGCTGCTCCCCGGCTGCAGGGCCGGCAGCGCGATCTCGCCCAGGCCGGCCAGCGGCCCGCTGTTCATCCAGCGCAGGTCGTTGGCGATCTTCATCAGGCTCGCCGCCAGCACCTTGAGCTGTCCCGAAAGCTCGAGCGCGGTGTCCTGGCTGCTCAGGGACTCGAAATGATCGTCGCAGCGACGGAACGCGATGCCGGTACGCCGCTCCAGGACCTGCGCCACCCCGTCGGCGAAGTCGGGATGGGCATTGATCCCGGTACCCACGGCGGTGCCGCCCTGGGCGAGCTGGTGCAGGCGCGGCAGGGTTCCCTCGATCCGTTCCCGGGCGTGGCCGATCTGGCTGGCCCAGCCGCCCATCTCCTGCGAAAAGCGCACCGGCATGGCATCCATCAGGTGGGTTCGGCCCGTCTTCGTGACCCCGTCCAGGCTGTGCGCCTTCTGCTGGATCGCCTGCTGCAGCCTCTCCAGCGCCGGCAGCAGTTTCTCCTTCACCGCCAGGCTCGCGCTGACATGGACCGCCGTGGGCACCACGTCGTTGCTGCTCTGCCCCATGTTGACGTGATCGTTCGGATGCACCGGCGAGCCCAGCCGCCCGGACGCCACGTGGGCAATCACCTCGTTGGCGTTCATGTTGCTGCTGGTGCCCGAGCCGGTCTGGAACACGTCGATCGGAAAATGCGCGTCGTAGCGGCCCTCGGCCACCTGCTCGGCTGCCTCGATCACCGCCGCGGCCACGTCCTCGTCGAGCAGGCCCAGCTTGCGGTTGGTTTCCGCCGCGCTGGCCTTGATCAGGCCCAGGGCACGGATGAACTGCCGCGGCATCCGCAGGCCGCTGACCGGGAAATTCTCCACCGCGCGCTGCGTCTGGGCACCCCACAGGGCGTCCGCCGGCACCTGGAGCTCACCCATGCTGTCGTGCTCGACGCGAAATTCCTGCTTACTCATTTCCACCTCTCAACGGGACGGGACCGGGGAGCGCCGGACGGCTCCGGTTGCCGGGCGCGGGATCGGGCCGCGGATCGTGGGCTGTCCCGACCGACGGCTCGCCGTTGAATGCCGGGCCATTGCACGGCAGGCCGGGGATGCCACGCCCCGCGCGCCGCTGCTGCCGGCCCGCGGGGCTCCGCAGCGGCCGCGGGACGCCGGCGCGCCGGGGTTTCATGTATCATGCGCCAGTCTACCATTTCGTCACGGGAGCCGGCATGGAACTGTCTTCCCTCACAGCCATTTCGCCCATCGACGGGCGGTACGCCGACAAGACCTTCGACCTGCGCGAGATCTTCAGCGAGTTCGGGCTGATGCGCTATCGGGTCATCGTCGAGGTCCGGTGGCTGGAGACCCTGGCGGCCCATCCGGAGATCACCGAGGTGCCCCCGCTGAGCAGTGACGCGGTCGCGGCCCTGGAGCGGATCGTGGAACGCTTCGGCTTCGAGGATGGCCAGCGGATCAAGGCGATCGAGAGCACCACCAATCACGACGTCAAGGCGATCGAGTACTACCTCAAGGAACAGATCGCGGGCAACGCCGAGCTCGAGGCGGTCAGTGAGTTCATCCACTTCGCCTGCACCTCGGAGGACATCAACAACCTGGCCTACGCCATGATGCTGGCGGATGCGCGCAGCCGCGCGCTGCTGCCGCGCTACGACAACATCATCGCGGCCGTCAACGAGCTCGCGGCGCGCTATGCCGACCTGCCGATGCTGTCCCGCACCCACGGCCAGCCCGCCTCGCCCACCACCCTGGGCAAGGAGATGGCCAACGTCGTGGCCCGCCTGCGGCGTCAGCGCGAGCAGCTCGCGGCAGTGACCGTGTTCGGCAAGATCAACGGCGCGGTCGGCAACTTCAACGCTCACGTGGTGGCCTACCCGGAGGTCGACTGGCCGCGCCTCGCGGAATCCTTCGTCACCTCCCTGGGGCTGAGCTTCAATCCCTTCACCACGCAGATCGAGCCGCACGACTACATGTCGGAATACTTCGCCGTCGTGGCGCGCTTCAACACCATCCTGATCGACTTCTGCCGCGACGTCTGGGGCTACATCTCTCTCGGCTACTTCCGCCAGCGACCGGTGGAGGACGAGGTGGGCTCGTCGACCATGCCGCACAAGGTCAATCCTATCGACTTCGAAAACGCGGAAGGCAACCTGGGACTGGCCAACGCGCTGCTGCAGCACCTGGCGTTCAAGCTGCCGGTCTCCCGCTGGCAGCGCGACCTCACGGACTCCACCGTCCTGCGCAACCTCGGCGCCGGGATCGCGCATTCCTGCATCGCCTATCACTCGGTGCTGCGGGGAACCGACAAGCTGGAGGCCGACGCCGCGCGCCTGCAGGCCGACCTGGAAGCCAACTGGGAAGTGCTGGCCGAGCCGATCCAGACGGTGATGCGCCGTTACGCCATCGAGAAGCCCTACGAGAAGCTCAAGAAGCTGACCCGCGGCCAGCGGGTGGACCGCGACACGCTGCACGCCTTCATCCGCGATCTCGAGATCCCCGAGGAGGCGCGCCGGCGCCTGCTGGACCTCACGCCGGCGCGCTACACCGGCAACGCCGCGGAGCAGGCCCGTCGCGCCTGAGCACCGATGTCCCGGCCGCGTTCGTGGAACCACCTGCTCGGGGGCCTTGATGCGCCGGCCTTCCTGCGCGAGCACTGGCAGAAGCGGCCACTGCTGGTGCGCGGGGCCCTGCCGGACCCGGAACCGCCCCTGACCGCCGAGGAGCTGGCCGGCCTGGCCTGCGAGGAGGAGGTCGAGTCCCGGCTGGTGCTGCACCCCGATGTCGACACCTGGGAGCTGCGCCACGGCCCGATCCCCGAGGAGGACTTTCCCCGCCTGCCGGAGCGCGACTGGACGCTGCTGGTGCAGGACGTGGACAAGTGGGTGCCGGAAGCCGCCGCCCTGCTCGAGCGGTTTCGCTTCCTGCCCTCCTGGCGCCGGGACGATGTCATGCTCAGCTACGCCGCGCCGGGCGGCGGTGTGGGCCCCCACTGGGACGACTACGACGTATTCCTGGTGCAGCTGCAGGGCCGGCGCCGCTGGCGGATCGCGCATCGCTTCGACCGCGAGGCCCTGGTGCCGGACTGCGACCTGCGCATCCTGTCCCGTCTCGAGCCCGAGCGGGAGTGGATCCTCGAGCCCGGCGACATGCTCTACCTGCCCCCGGGCGTGGCCCACGAGGGTACCGCGGTCGACGCCTGCCTGACCGCCTCGGTGGGGTTCCGGGCCGCCTCGGCGGCGGAGATGCTCACGGACCTCGCCGGACTGCTGGCGCAGCGCTCCGGCGCCGGACAACGCTTCGCCGATCCCTGGCGTGGCGATGCTTCGGCTGATCCGGGCCTGATCGACGACCGCAGTCTGGAGACGGTACGGCGCCTGCTGCAGCAGGCATGGGCGATGGCGCCGGGCGAACTCGAGACGTGGTTCGGCCGGTTCATCACCGAGCCCAAGCCATGGCTGCAGCCGGAGCCGCCGGCCCCCTTGACGCGGGAGGCATTCGCCCGACTGCTCGCCGCGGACGTTCCGCTGGCCCTGCATCCGGCGTCGCGCCTGGCCCACGCCGAGGTCGCCGCCGGTCGCCACGTACTGTTTGCCGACGGCCGGGCACACCGGCTTCCGCCGGCCCTGGTGCCCCTCGCCCGCCGGATCTGCGAGCTTTGCGGGGCGGTCCCGGCTTCGCACCTCGAGGCGTCCGGAGACGCCGCCCGCACCCTCCTCCATGCGCTTTACCTGCAGGGTACGCTGCTCGCCGGGAACGAAGCCGCCCATGAGCGATGAACGCCGGCACGCAATCGTGGTGCCATGGGATGGTTTCTCCGGGGCCATCGCGGCGATCCGCGAACGGGTTTTCGTCCGCGAGCAGGGCGTGCCGCCGGAGCTTGAATGGGACGGCGAGGATGCCGGCGCGATCCACGTGCTCGCGTTCGCCGGCGACGGCAGCGCGGTCGGTACCGGCCGCATGCTGGCCACCGGCCAGATCGGACGCATGGCGGTGCTGCCCGGCCATCGCCGGTCCGGGATCGGGGGCGAGATCCTGGAGATGCTGATCGCCGAGGGGCACCGGCGCGGCATGCCGGCGCCGTTCCTGCACGCCCAGACCCACGCACTGGACTTCTACCGCGGGCACGGGTTCCACCCGGAGGGCGGGGTATTCATGGATGCCGGCATTCCGCACCGCCTGATGCGGCGCGCCGGCGACTGATCCGGCTATACTTGCGCCAGGGCTTGGTGGCCGACCGGGAGACCGGGGATGGAGGAGATCCGGGGATCGCGCGCACTGCACCGCCTCGAGGACAACCTCGATGCGTCAGTCGCACTGGTCGGCCGGGCGCGCCGTCAGGTGTGCCTGCTTTGTCCCGCGCTGGACCCGCTGCTGTACGGGCGCGAGGAGTTCATCTCGGCGGTGCGCGGGTTCCTTCTCACGAGCACCCGCGCCGGCCTGCGGGTCCTCGTGCACGACGGCCAGGCTCCAATGCGGCGCGGACATCCCCTCGTGCCGGTGCTGCGGCGGTTTTCCTCGCAGGCCGAATGTCGCCGCGTGGCCGGCGACTTCCGCGAGCAGACCGACAGCGTGCTGCTGGTCGACGGGCGGATGCTGGTTCACCGGCCCGACGCCGCCGGCTACGAGGGCCACGTCGATGCCGACCCCCGGCGCGCGCGGACCGCACAGGCCCGGTTCGACGAGATCTGGGAGCACAGCGAGCCGGACCGGGAGCTTCGTCGACTCTACATCTAGCCCCGTCCGGGATCCTGACGTCCCGGCCTGCCCGGGTCCTCTGTCAGCGGCCATTCCGGCAGCACGTCCACCGAATCGCTTCCCGCGAGAGCCCCGGCGCACAGGTAGAGCCGGCAGCCTTCCGCCGACCGAAGCCGGACGCGGGCCCCGGCCGGGCGCCGGACCCAGGTTCCCTCGCCACAGGCGCCCTCGCCGGCATCCACGCTGCCGGAGAGCACCAGCAGCTCCAGGCCTCCGGCAAAGTCCCGCGTCCCCGTATCGCTCCCCGCCGCCAGCCGGGCCAGCGCGGTCGCTTCCGGGAATCCGTGCTGGCGGTAGAGCGGGAGTACCTCCACCCCGGGGGCGCAGCCCGGACCCCATTCGCCCGACCGGGTCTGGATGCAGACCTGGCGGCGCCCTGAACCCGCATACTGGCGAAGCTTCACGAACAACTCGCAGCCGTCTTCCGTCCGGGGTGCGTGGCGGGATCCCGGAGGGTTGAGCAGGTAGCTGCCCGCCGGATAATCCCCGGTCTCGTCCGAAAACACGCCGCTCAGCACCAGGATCTCCTCGCCCTCGGGATGCGCGTGCGACGGGAAGCGACTGCCCGGCTCGTAGACCACGATGCTCGTTGCCCGCCCGGACTCGCCGCCGGTCCGGTACAGGGGTTTGCGCCAGACGCCCGGGCTCGGGCTGGCGATCCATTCGCGGGCGCGGCTGTCCACCCGCGCGGGCTGCGTGATGTCGGTGTTGACGTCCTGCACGGTATCATCCCCCATGTCGACGGTGCCGGACCCGCGCGGCCCGGGTTGGAACCGATTCCCCGGTTCGTATATGTTATCCGCCTTCGGGCCCTGACGCCGAACGCGCGTGCGTTCCGGGAGGGCCGAACGCGTCGCACCAGACACCGGGGTATGCCATGCAGGACCGACCGCGGCCGGACGAGCTCGCCCGGGCAGTACAGGATTTCCTCCGTGACGAGATCGGACCGCGCATCGACGATCCGCGCCTGCGCTTCCGGCTGCTGGTCGCGATCAACGGGCTAGGCATGATCGAGCGCGAGCTGCGCGAGGCGGAGCCGCTGATGCGCGACGAGCTCAGCCGGCTGGCGTCCCTGCTCGGCCGCGATCCGCCCGAGTGCGGATCCCTGGACTCGCTGCGGGAGGCCCTGCATTCGCTCAACGCGGAGCTGGCGCGCCGCATTCGCGAGGGGGACGCCCCTTCCGGGACCGCCGATCTGCTGCGGGCGCTCGCCGACGCCAAGCTGAGAATCGTCAATCCGCGCGTCCTGAAGCGCTACGCCTGATTCCCGGCGGCCCGCCACGCGGCATCGCCGGCATGCCGGCGATGGCAGCACCAAATTATCCCCAGGGAGAGAACCGGCATGACGATCTTCGATCTGTTCCGTCTCGATGGCTGCGTTGCGCTCGTCACCGGTGGCTCGCGCGGCATCGGTCTCGAGCTCGCCGATGCGCTGCATCAGGCCGGTGCACGGGTCGCACTGGCGGCACGCCGTCCACGCTTCTTCGGCCAGGCCCGCGAGCAGATCCCCGATGCGCTCTGCCTCGAGTGCGACGTGATCGACGAGGACTCCGTGCGCGAGGCGGTGGCGGCGACCCGGCGGGAACTGGGTCCGATCGACGTGCTGGTGAACTCTGCCGGAGTCTCCTGGGGCGCCCCCGCCGTGGATATGCCCGCCGACCGCTTCCGCCAGGTCATGCAGGTCAACGTCGACGGCAGCTTCCTGGCCAGCAAGGCGGTGGCTCCCGCGATGCTCGAGCGCGGTTACGGCAAGATCATCAACATCGCATCGGTCACGGGCCTGCGCGGCGAGGAACCCGAGATCCTCGACGCGGTGGGCTACAGCGCGAGCAAGGGCGCGGTGATCTCGATGACGCGCGATCTGGCGGTGAAATGGGGACCGTCCGGCATCCGGGTGAATGCCCTTGCCCCGGGCTATTTCCCCAGCCGCATGACCGAGAAGCTGCTGGAACAGACCGAGTCCCTGCTGTCTGCGAGGATCCCCCTGCGGCGTATCGGCCGAGCGGGCGAGCTGGCCGGAGCCGGGCTCTTTCTGGCCAGCCCCGCCTCGGACTACGTGAACGGGCACATCCTGGTGGTGGACGGCGGGCAGACCTGCTGAACATGCCGGGGCACGGCCCCGCCCCGCACGGGCTCAGTTATGGGAGGATTCGCCTGAGGCGGCCGCCACGCGCGTCGGCTGGCCCTTCTGTCGGCGCTCCGCCTCCATCGTATCCAGCGCCTGCTTCAGCGGCTTGATGCGGGTCCTGAACTCGGCCAGGTACTTGTGCGGGATCGGCTTGTCGCTGGGCAGAGGCACGGTGCGCGGGTTCCGCCAGCGGCCGTTGACCATGATGCCGAAGTGCAGGTGGGGTCCGGTGGCCTCCCCGGTCTGTCCGACGTAGCCGATCAGCTCCCCCTGGTGCACGTGCATCCCCTTGTGGATGCCCCGGGCGAAGCGGTGCAGGTGGGCGTAGTAGGTCTTGTAGCGGCCGAAGCTCCGGATCACGACGAGGTTGCCGTAGCCTCCGTCCCGCCGGGCCCAGACCACGCGCCCGTCGGCCGCGGCATGCACCGGCGTCCCCGTGGGGGCCGCGTAGTCCACGCCGTAATGCGGTCGCCACACGTGCACCACCGGGTCGTAGCGATGGTAGCTGAACGGCGAGCTGATGTACTTGTAGTGCAGCGGCGCCCGCTCGATGCCCTTGCTCACGCTCTTGCCGTCGGCCTTGTAATAGCCGGTCTTGCCGTCCGGCAGGGTGAAGCGGTAGGCGCGGTAGCGATGGCCCCGGTTGACGTATTGCGCAGCGACGATGCCGCCGTTGCGCAGCTTCTGTCCATCCTTCCACAGCTGCCGGTAGACCACCTCGAAGAAGTCACCCGGCCGCACCGACTGGTTGAAGTTCACTTCCCACTTGAAGATGTGGGTCAGGTTCATGGTCAGGCGCTGGCTGAGGCCCGCCGACTGCGCCGCCCGGAACAGGGAGTGCTCGACCGTGCCGGTCACGCGGGCCTGGCGGTGCTCGACCGGGAGCGCCTGTACGCTGGCCTGGTAGCCCTGCCCGGTGCGCGAAACGACCAGGCGGTGGGTGAGGTCCAGCGGGTAGCTGAGTGCCTGCAGCCCGCCGCCGGCGGCGATCCGGTAGCGCATTTCCCTGCCGGGCCGCAGGTTCCGCAGGACCTTTCTCGCCTGCGGGACCTTCATCACCGGGATCCAGGCGCTGGCGGGCAGGCCCATTTCCTTGAACAGCGCCGACAGCGTGTCGCCCCGCTGCACCGTGACCTTGTGCCAGGGCGGGCTCTCCACCGTCGGTATCTGTGCTTCGGCCGCCGTCGCGGGCGAGCCCGCCGCCTGCCCGCTGCCCGCCCCGGGTCCGGCGGTCGTCGAAGCGCTCCGGGAGAGATGGCCGGGTATCGCCAGCGGGCTCGAGATCTGCCCCAGCGATCCGCCGTGCCCGAAGTGCAGCCAGAGCAAGGCCCCCAGCGCGAGGCCGGCGCCGATCACGACCCCCGTGCGGAACCGGCGATCCGCCAGCAGGGAAACCGGCAATGAAAGACTGTCGGCGTCGTTGTGTGAACCCACGGCTACCTCTTGTTGGAGCTCTTTCGGTCGTGCGATTCCCTGTTCCGGCGCCTTCGCCGCAGCGCGGCATGCCGCGCGAGGGGTAACCTCCCTGACCGTGCCAGCCCGGCAGCCCCGGCCTGCCCTCACGCGCATTACACCTCAGGAACGCCCGCATGGCAACGCTTTCGAGCGGAACATGGCGCCCGCCGGGGCGGCCCAACCGACAGACGGGTGGGCCCGAACAAACAAAGCCCCGCGGGCCGAGCCCGCGGGGCAGTCACGCAAGCGTTCTTTTTGTTGTCCCGGAGGCCACCGCCGGCGGCGGTGGCCTTACTCGTAGGACTCGTTCCGGGCCGCCCGCTGCCGCAGCGAGTCGGGCACCTGGAACCGCTCACCGTAGCGCGAGGCCAGCTCGTCGGTACGCTCCACGAAAGGCCCGAGCCCGTAGGCGTTGATGTACTGCAGCACACCGCCCTGAAACGGTGCAAACCCCCAGCCGAAGATACTGCCGATATTGGCGTCCGCGATGGTGGTGACCACGTTTTCGTCCATGCACCGCACCGTCTCGAGTGACTGGACGAACAGCATCCGGTCGATCATCTCCTGCTGCGGCAACTCCGCACCCTCGCGGGTGTAGAGCTCACTCAGGCGCGGCCAGAGGTGTTTCCTGCCGTCCTGCGGGTATTCGTAGAACCCCTTTCCGGCGGCCTTCCCGGGGCGGTCGTGTTCCTTGACCATCGCCTCGACCACCGCGTAGGCGGGATGCTCGGGTACTTTCTGCCCCGCCGCCTCGAGGTCCTTCTTGGTCTGCTCCCGGATGTGCATCATCAGGGACATGCTGACCTCGTCGGACAGGGCCAGCGGTCCCACCGGCATGCCGGCCTGCAGTCCCGCCGACTCGATCGCCTGCGGGTCCTGCCCTTCCGCCAGCAGCGAGATGCCCTCCATCACGTAGGTGCTGAATACCCGCGAGGTGTAGAAGCCGCGGCTGTCGTTGACCACGATGGGGGTCTTCCTGATCTGCTTGACGAAGTCGAACGCCCGGGCGAGGGTCTCGTCGGAGGTGTCCCTGCCGCAGATGATCTCCACCAGCGGCATGCGGTCGGCCGGAGAAAAGAAGTGCAGGCCGATGAAATTCTTCGGCCTTTGCGAGGCTTCCGCGAGCCCGGTGATGGGCAGCGTCGAGGTATTGGAGGCGAAGATCGCATCCCCGCCCAGACGCTCCTCGGCCTCCTTGGTGACCTTCCCCTTGAGCTCCCGGTCCTCGAACACCGCCTCGATCACCAGGTCGCAGCCCTCGAGGTCGTCCGGATCACCGGTCGGACGGATCCGGGCCAGCACCTCCTTCGCCCGGGACTCGCTCATGCGGCCCTTGCTGACGCGCTTGTCCAGCAGCTTCTGGGAATAGCCCTTGCCCTGCTCGGCCTTCTCCTGCGAGACGTCCTTGAGCACCACTTCACAGCCGGCCAGGGCCGCGCAGTAGCCGATCGCGGCACCCATCATGCCGGCGCCCAGGATGCCGACCTTGCCGGCCTGCCAGGCGTCCACGCCGTCCGGACGGCTCTTGCCGGCATTGATGGCGTTGAGCTGATACCAGAAGGCACGGATCATGTTCTTGGCGACCTGGCCCGTAGCGAGGTGCGCGAAGTAGCGTGACTCGATCCGGCTGGCGGTCTCGACGTCGACCTTGCAGCCCTCGATCACGGAATTCATGATCTCCTGCGGTGCCGGGTAATTGCCGCGGGTGCGCTTCTTCAGCATCGCCGGCGCGATCGCCAGCATCTGCGCCACGCGCGGGTTGTTGGGGTCGCCGCCCGGGATCCTGAAGCCCTTCTGGTCCCACGCCTGCACCGCTTCCGCATGGGCCTTGATCCAGGCCCGCGCCTTCTCCAGGAGATCCTCCCGGCTCGCGGCCAGCTCGTCCACGATGCCGGCGTCCAGCGCCTTCTCCGGCTTCACCCGGTTGCCCTCCATCAGGTAGGGCAGCGCCTTCTCGATGCCGAGCATGCGCGGCAGACGGACCGTGCCGCCGCCGCCCGGAAGCAGCCCCAGCGAGACCTCGGGGAAACCGAACTCGGACTTGCCGTCATTGATCGCGATGCGGTGATGGCAGGCCAGCGCCAGCTCCAGGCCGCCGCCGAGGGCCGAGCCGTTGAGCGCGGCCACCACCGGCTTGCCGAGGGTCTCGAGCTGGCGGAACGCCTGCTTGAGCTGGACGCCGCCCTGGTAGAGCTCTTCGGGGTCGTGCGCCTGGAACAGGCCGTCCAGGTCGGCACCGGCCATGAAGGTATTCTTGGCCGAGGTGATGATCACGCCGGCGAGCCCGGACTCCTTGCCCAGCTTCTCCAGCGCGTCCCGCAGCCCGTCGCCGAACTCCTGGCCGATCATGTTGGCCGAGCGGCCGGGCTGGTCCATCGTCAGCGTGACGATGTTGTCCGCGTCCTTCTCGTACTTGAAATACATAAGCGTGCCTTTCCAGACCTGAATACGTCATCCCGGGCGGAACCCTGCCCGCCCGGGCTCCGGTGACGGCGCTTCCTGCGTCAGACGCGCTCGATGATGGTGGCGATCCCCATGCCGCCGCCCACGCACAGCGTGGCAAGGCCCGTCTGAAGATCCCGGCGCTCCAGCTCGTCCAGGAGCGTGCCCAGGATCATGGCACCGGTGGCGCCCAGGGGATGACCCATGGCGATCGCGCCGCCGTTGACGTTGATGATGTCGTCGTGCACGTCCAGCTCGCGCTGGAAGCGCATGACCACGGAGGCGAAGGCCTCGTTGAGCTCGACCAGGTCGATGTCCTTTATGCTCATGCCGGCCTTGTCCAGTGCCTTGCGCGAGGCCGGTGCCGGACCGGTGAGCATGATGGTCGGCTCGGTCGAGGTGATCGCCGCCGAGACGATGCGGGCACGCGGTTTCAGGCCGAGATCGCGGCCCTTCTCCTTGGTGCCCAGCAGCATCAGCGCGGCGCCGTCGACGATCCCGGAAGAGTTGCCGGCGGTGTGCACGTGGTTGATCTTCTCGACCTCCGGGTAGACTTGCAGGGCGACGTCATCGAAGCCCATGCCGCCCGGCATCTCGAAGGACGGCTTGAGTCCTCCCAGGGTCTCCGCGGTGGTGCCGGGGCGCACGTGCTCGTCATGGTCCAGCACCACCATGCCGTTGACATCCCGAACCGGAACGATGGACTTCGAGAAGTAGCCCTTGTCCCAGGCCTCGGCGGCACGCTGCTGTGAGCGCGCCGCGAACTTGTCGACATCCTCCCGGGAGAAGCCCTCGATCGTTGCGATCAGGTCGGCACCGATGCCCTGCGGCACGAAGTTCAGCTTGGCGTTGACCGCCGGATCCATGGCCATCGGGCCGCCGTCGGAGCCCATCGGCACACGCGACATGCACTCGACGCCGCCGGCTGCGACCAGGTCTTCCCAGCCCGAGCGGACCTTCATCGCGCACATGTTCACCGCCTCCAGGCCCGAGGCGCAAAAGCGGTTGAGCTGAACACCGGCGACCTTCTGGTCCCAGCCGGCGTAGAGGGCGCCGATCTTGGCGATGTCCGCGCCCTGGTCCCCGACCGGGGTCACGCATCCCAGCACCACGTCATCCACCTGGGAGGTGTCCAGGTCGTTGCGCTCCTGGATGGCGCGGAACACGTTCGCCGCGACGTCGACCGGCTTGACCTCGTACAGGGCACCGTCCTTCTTGCCGCGGCCGCGCGGGGTGCGGACGGCATCAAAGATGTAGGCTTCGGTGGTCATACTCCATTACCTCTCGAGTGAAATTGCGCAGTCGAATCCGAATCCGATTTGGCGCATACCCTTGCCCAAAACGGCCCCGATTACAAGGGGCGTGTTACATGTTCCGGCGATACTGCCCGCCCACGGCATAGAGGGCGTGGGTGATCTCGCCGAGCGAGCAGCTGCGCACCGTGTCCATCAGCTCGGCGAACACGTTGTCCGGCCCGCGCGCGCTCGCCTGCAGCCGTGCCAGCGCCGCGTCCGAGTCATCGGCGTGCAGCGCCCGGAAGTTCTCCACCTGGGCGATCTGCTGGTGCTTCTCCTGCTCCGAGGAGCGGATCAGCTCCTGGCCGCCGTCTTCGCCCGCGTCCTCCCCCTGGCCCGCCGGCGGCAGGAAGGTGTTGACCCCGACGATCGGCAGGCTGCCGTCGTGCTTGCAGCGCTCGTAGTACAGGCTCTCCTCCTGGATCCGCCCGCGCTGGTACATGGTCTCCATCGCACCCAGCACGCCGCCGCGCTCGGCCAGCCGCTCGAACTCGGCGTACACCGCCTCCTCCACCAGCTCGGTGAGCTCCTCGATGACGAACGAGCCCTGCCAGGGGTTCTCGTTGCGGTTGAGCCCCAGCTCCCGGTTGATGATCAGCTGGATCGCCATCGCCCGGCGCACCGAGGCCTCGGTGGGCGTGGTGATGGCCTCGTCGAAGGCGTTGGTGTGCAGGCTGTTGCAGTTGTCGAACAGCGCATACAGCGCCTGCAGCGTCGTCCGGATGTCGTTGAACTGGATCTCCTGCGCGTGCAGGCTCCGGCCCGAGGTCTGGATGTGGTACTTGAGCATCTGGCTGCGCGCGGAGGCGCCGTAGCGCTCGCGCATCGCGCGCGCCCAGATGCGCCGCGCCACCCGCCCGATCACCGCGTACTCGGCATCCACGCCGTTGCTGAAGAAGAAGCTCAGGTTGGGCGCGAAGTCGTCGATGTCCATGCCCCGGGCCAGGTAGTACTCGACGATGGTGAAGCCGTTGGCCAGGGTGAAGGCCAGCTGGGTGACGGGGTTCGCCCCCGCCTCGGCGATGTGGTAGCCGCTGATGGACACGCTGTAGTAGTTGCGCACCCGGTGCTCGGTGAAGAACGCCTGGATGTCGCCCATCATGCGCATCGCGAAGTCGGTGGAGAAGATGCAGGTGTTCTGCGCCTGGTCCTCCTTGAGGATGTCGGCCTGCACCGTGCCGCGCACCTGGCTGAGGGTCTCGGCGCGGATGCGCGCGTAGGTCTCCCGATCCACCACCTGATCGCCGGAGACGCCCAGCAGGCCCAGGCCGAGGCCGTCGCTGCCCTCGGGCAGCTCGCCGTGATAGCGCGGGCGCTCGCATCCGGCGAAGTGCTTGTCCAGGAACGCCTCGGTCTCCTCCCAGCGCCCGCTCTCGCGCAGGTGCTTCTCCACCTGCTGGTCGATCGCCGCGTTCATGAAAAAGGCCAGGATGATCGGCGCCGGACCGTTGATGGTCATCGACACCGAGGTGCGCGGGTCGCACAGGTCGAAGCCCGAGTAGAGCTTCTTCATGTCGTCCACGCTGGCGATCGACACCCCCGAGTTGCCCACCTTGCCGTAGACGTCGGGCCGCTCCTGCGGGTCCTCGCCGTAGAGCGTCACCGAGTCGAAGGCGGTGGACAGGCGGTTGGCCGGCTGGCCGTGGGCCAGGTAGTGGAAGCGCCGGTTGGTGCGCTCCGGCGTGCCCTCGCCGGCGAACATGCGGATCGGGTCCTCGCCGGTGCGCCGGTAGGGATACACCCCCCCGGTGTACGGATAGGCCCCCGGCAGGTTCTCCGACAGCAGGAAGGTCAGCAGCTCGCCCCAGTCGCCGGTGCGCGGCAGCGCGATCTTGGGCACCTTGAGGTGGCTCAGGGTCTCGACGTAGTTCTCGCCGGTGATCTCGCGCCCGCGCACCGTGTAACGGTAGGTCTCGGCGCGCACCCGTTCGCTGAGCTCCGGCCAGTGCCGCAGGCGCGCCAGCGCCTCGCTGTCCAGCTCCTCCAGGGCCGCGTTGTAGCGCTGGCGCAGCACCCGCGTGGCCTGCTCGGCGCCGTCTTCCTGCAGCGCCTCGGCCGCATAGCGCTCCAGCGGCCCCGGCAGGGCCGGGTCCTCGAGCAGCTGCAGGCTCTGGTAGACGCTCTGGGCCAGGCTCGCGGCCTCGGCCTGGCGCGCGATGCCCTGCTTGATCCCGCGCCCCTGCTCGGCGATCTCGGCCAGGTAGCGCTGGCGCTGCGGCGGGATCAGCGCCTGCGCCTCCGGCAGCGCGTCCTGCTCCGGCGAGAGCTTCGGGGTCCAGGCGTCCCGATCCAGCGCCAGGCGCTCGACGAGCGCCTCGCACAGGGCCACGAACAGGTGATTGACCCCGACGTCGTTGAACTGGCTGGCGATCGTCGGATAGATCGGGACCGCCTCGTCGGCGGCGTCGAAGGCCTGGCGGTTGCGCTTCCACTGCTTGCGGATGTCGCGCAGCGCGTCCCGCGAGCCGCGCTTCTCGAACTTGTTCAGCACGATCAGATCGGCATAGTCGATCATGTCGATCTTCTCGAGCTGGGTCGCGGCCCCGTAGTCGCTGGTCATCACGTACATGGCCAGCTCCACCAGGTCCACGATCTCGGTGTCGCTCTGGCCGATGCCCGCGGTCTCCACCACGATCAGGTCGTAGCCGGCGTGGCGCAGCAGCGCGATGGAATCCAGCAGCACCTCGCTGGTGGCCAGGTGCTGGCGGCGGGTCGCCATCGAGCGCATGAACACCCGGTCGTCGTCCAGGCTGTTCATGCGGATGCGGTCCCCCAGCAGCGCCCCGCCGGTGCGCCGGCGGGTCGGGTCGATGGCCAGCACCGCGATGCGCCGCTCGGGAAAATATCCCAGGAAGCGGTTCAGCAGCTCGTCGGTGACGCTGCTCTTGCCGGAGCCGCCGGTGCCGGTGATGCCGATCACCGGGGCCGCGTTGTCCGTGCGCGCCCAGCGCTCGCGCAGCCCCTCGAGCGCGCGCGTGTCGCCCGGGTGCTCCTCCAGGAAGCTGATCATCCGCGCCACCGCCAGCGGCTCGTCCCGCGTGGCGTCCTCCGGCGCGCTGCGCCCGACGCGCGCGGCCCGCGTGCGCCGCAGCATGTCCTCGATCATCCCCGGCAGCCCCAGCTCCATGCCGTCCGCCGGACTGTAGAGCCGCTCCACGCCGTAGTCCTGGAGCTCGCGGATCTCGCCGGCGGTGATGGTGCCGCCGCCACCCCCGAACACCCGGATGTGCTCCGCCCCGGCCTCGCGCAGCATGTCCACCATGTACCGGAAGTACTCGACATGCCCACCCTGGTAGGAGCTCACCGCGATGCCGTCGGCGTCTTCCTGCAGCGCCGCCCGCACGATCTCGCGCACGCCGCGGTTGTGGCCCAGGTGGATGATCTCCGCCCCCTGGTCCTGCATCACCCGGCGCATGATGTTGATCGCAGCGTCGTGCCCGTCGAACAGCGAAGCGGCGGTGATGAAACGCAACGGCGGCTCCGACGCCGCGTCGGCGCCCGGCCGCAGGTGTCTGGCTGGCCTGCTCATATGCGACCCCTGGTCGCGGCGCCGCCGCCGGGCCGGGCGGCCCGGCGGCGAACCCCGGTTTGTCTCAGCGGGCACCCATGCGGATCGCGCCGTCCAGGCGGATGACCTCGCCGTTGAGCATGGAGTTCTCCATGATCTGCCGGGCCAGCGAGGCGAACTCGGCCGGCTGGCCGAAACGCGACGGGAACGGGATCTGCTTCGCCAGCGACTCGCGCACGTTGTCCGGCGCGGCCATCATCATGGGCGTATCGAAGATCCCCGGCGCGATCGTGCATACCCGTATCCCGTAGCGGGCGATATCACGCGCGATCGGCAGCGTCATGCCCACGATCCCCGCCTTCGACGCCGAGTAGGCGGCCTGGCCGACCTGGCCGTCGAAGGCAGCGACCGACGCTGTATTGATTATAACGCCGCGCTCGCCGTCATCCGTAACCGGTTCGCACGCGGCCATGGCCTCCACGGCCAGCCGGATGACGTTGAAGGTGCCGATCAGGTTGACGTTGATCACCCGGGTGAACTGGTCCAGGGGGTACGGGCCTTCCTTGCCCAGAATCTTGGCGGCGCCGCCGATGCCCGCGCAGTTGACCGCGCCCTGAAGACCGCCGTAGGTGTCCACCGCGAGCTTCACCGCACCGCGTACACTGTCCTCGCTGGTGACGTCGACCTCGGCGAAGCGCACGCTGTCGCCCAGCTCCTTGGCCAGCGCCTCTCCCTTGTCCTTCTGGATATCCGCAATCACGGCGTTGCCGCCGTTCTCCGCGATGCTGCGCACGGTGGCACCGCCGAGCCCGGAAGCCCCGCCGGTGACCACGAAAGTCTTGCCCTTGATCTGCATTCATACCTCCTCAGCTTGTAGACGCCTGGCGCCCCTGTTTCAGATCTCCCTGCTCGTACTGCTTACGCAGGGTCAGCTTGCTGAACTTTCCGGTGGATGTGCGCGGAATCTCGGCCACGAACGCGTAGTCGTCCGGCAGCATCCACTTGGCGAACCTGTCCTTGAGAAAATCCCGGAGCTCGTCCGGCGTAACCTCCGCCCCGGACTTCTTCACCACCACGGCCAGCGGCCGCTCGTCCCATTTGGGATGGGGGATCGCGATAACGGCGGCCTCGGCGACCGCCGGGTGTCCCATGATCGCGTTCTCCAGGTCCACCGAGCTGATCCATTCCCCGCCGGACTTGATCAGGTCCTTGGTGCGGTCGGTGATCTTGATGTAGCCGTAGCGGTCGATGGTGGCCACGTCGCCGGTGCGCAGCCAGCCGTCCGGCGTGAACTTGTCCCCGCCCACCCCCGGGCCGTAGTAGCTGCCCGTGATCCAGGGACCGCGCACCTGGAGCTCGCCCATGGTCTCGCCGTCCCACGGAGCGACGCCCTCGTCGCCCATGATGCGAACGTCCACCAGGGGCACCGGCACGCCCGCCTTCGCACGGTAGTGCAGCTGCTCTTCCTCCGGCATCTCGGCGATCTCCGGGCGGGTCTTGCTCACCGAGGCGAGCGGCGAGGTCTCGGTCATGCCCCAGCCCTGGTAAACCTCCATGCCGTAGGCCCGGAAGCGGCGGATCATCGATTCGGGCACGGCCGAGCCGCCCACGGTCATGCGCATGTTCTCCAGCTGCCAGCGCCCGGGCTCGGCGTCCAGGGCCTCCAGGATGCCGAGCCAGATGGTCGGCACGCCGGCGCTGAGCGTCACCCGCTCCTGCTCGTAGAGGTCGAGCAGGCTCTCCGCGTCCAGGTGGGGCCCCGGGAATACCTGCCGTGCCCCGATCATGGTGGCACTGTAGGGCATGCCCCAGGCGTTGGCATGGAACATGGGCACCACCGGCAGCGCCGTGTCCTGGTAGGAGAGCGCCGTAGCGTCCGTGAGCGCGCTGCCCAGCGCGTGCAGCACCGTGGAGCGGTGGGAGTACACCACGCCCTTGGGCCGCCCGGTGGTCCCGGACGTGTAGCACATCCCGCAGGGATCGTCCTCGCCCTTGTCCGGATAGTCGAAATCAGCCGGAGCACCGGCGAGGAAATCCTCGTAACTCTCGGTTCCCTCCGGCAGTGACTCGCCTGCCAGCGGCACCACCAGGACCCGTTCGAATTCGACCCGGTCCCGGAACTGCTGGTAGAGCGGCAGCAGCACGTCGTCGACGATCAGGAACCGGTCCCCGGCGTGATTGCAGATGTAGTCGAGGTCGGCGGGCGACAGGCGCAGGTTGAGCGTGTGCATCACGCCGCCGGCCACCGGGATGCCGAAATAGGCCTCCAGGTGCGCGTAGTGATTCCACATCAGGGTCGCCACGCGGTCGCCCCGCTGCATGCCCGCATCGAGAAGCGCCCCGGCCAGGGCCCGCGAGCGCCGGTAGAAATCCGCATACGTATGACGATGCAGGGACTTGTCGGGGAGGCGGGAGACTATCTCGACTTCCGGGAAGATCCGTCCCGCGCGCTCGAGCACATGATCGAGCGTCAGCGGGTAATGCATCATCGTCGATCGCATGACGACCTCCTCGCGAGGGCTGAAAGCAGCTCGGGATGTTTGGATGGCGTTTTCGAGCAAGCGCTTGGTATACTGGGCTGCGTGACTATAGCCGACGTGGATAATCGACGCAACACACTGATCCGAGAGGCCTCTAGGCTTTTCCGGGACAAGGGTTACGACCGCACGACGGTGCGTGACATCGCCCGGGCCGTGGGCCTCCAGTCCGGCAGTATTTTCTATCACTTCCGGAACAAGGAGGAAATCCTCCAGGCGGTGATGGAAAACAGCATCCGCCGGATCATCGAAGCGGCCCGCGCCGCCCTCGACGGCGTCGTCAGCCCGCGCGAGCGACTCACGGTGCTGACCCGCTCGCACCTGGAAATCCTGCTCGGCGGCACCCAGGATGACATGTTCGTGCTGCTGTACGAATGGCGCAGCCTGCCCGGCGCCCTGCGGCGCCCGCTGTTGGAGCTGCGCGCGGCCTACGAGCGGATCTGGCGCGAGGTGGTCACCGCCGCCTGCGAGGAAGGCCTGCTGCGCGGCGAGCCGGCCCTGACTGCGCGCCTGATGCTCGGGACGCTCAACTGGACCGTGCAATGGTACCAGCCGGGCGGGGGTCTCACGCCGTCCCAGCTCGGCGACCGGGTGCTCGACATGCTGCTTCACGACGGCGACTGAGCGCCGTCCGGCTAGTGCCCGGCGACCTTCAGGACGATCTTTCCCGCGTGCCGATTGGCCTCCATGTGAGCATGTGCAGCCGCCGCCTCTGCCAGCGGGAACACGCGGTCGACCACCGGCTTCAGACGCCCCTCCGCCAGCAGCGGCACCAGCCGTTCCTCGCTGATCCGCGCCAGCCGGATGCGGGTCTCCTGCGGCTGGCTGCGCATGGTCATGGCGCGGATCGTCTGCCGGCGCATGAGCAGCCTGCCCAGATTGAGTTCTTCGCGGATCCCGCCGAGCAGGCCGACGAGCACCAGGGTGCCCTCATCCCGCAACGCATCGAGCGCGTCGGCCAGGTGTCCGCCGACCAGGTCCAGGCAGACGGAGGCGCGCCGCCCGCCGGATCGTTCGCGGACCAGCTCGGCCAGGGAGCCCTCGCCTTCCACGTAGCCCGCCTGCATGCCGTGGGCGTGCAGCGGCACCAACCGCTCCCGGGAGCGGCTGGTGCCGATCCCGTAGGCGCCCAGCGCGTGAATCAGCTGCAGCGCCGAGATCCCCACGCCGGAGGTCGCCGCGCGCACCAGCGCCCAGTGCCCCGGCTGCAGCCCCCCTTCCAGGAACAGGGCCCGGTAGGCGGTCATGTAGGTCTCGGGAAAGGCCGCTGCCGCGACGCTGTCGATCCCCTCCGGCACCAGCTGGGTCTCGCGCTCGTGCACGATCAGGTACTCGGCATAGGCGGCGCCGCCGACCAGGCCCATGACCCGCTCGCCCGGTTTGCGCAGGGTGGCACGGGGGCCGGCCGCCTCGATGGTGCCGGCGTACTCGAGCCCGGGGACATCGGGATCGATCGCGGGCGGCGGCGGATACATTCCCCGACGCTGCAGGACGTCGGCGCGGTTGACGCCCGCGGCCTCGACCCGCACCAGCACTTCCGCGCCGCCGGGCTCCGGCACCGGACGGTCCCGGATTTCCAGCACCTCCGGCTCGCCCGCGGAAGTGATCACGCTCGCGCGCATGGCTGTGCTCCCTGTCGATGGTGGGGATTATTGCGGAGGACCCTCCGTCGCCACTATAGGGAAGGCAGCGGTCGCTGTCAGCCGGCCGCGTTGCGCGGCGCGCCGGAATCCCCCATGCTTGCGGCCGCGCGAGCAGCCACAAGAACGCGAGGAGAGATCGACGCATGATCGCCCGGCACATCGCTTTGATCCTGTACGTGAGCGGCGCCGTCACGCTGCTCCCGGTGATCCAGTACCTCCTGCCCCGGCGGGCCCTCAAAGGGCTGGCCGGGCTGGAGCTGAGCGAGCCGGGCGGGCTGTTCTTCGCCACCCACTGGGGCGCGCTGGTCTTCGTGACGGGGATGCTGCTCATCTGGGCCGGGCACGTGCCCGCGCTGCGCGCGGCGGTGGTCCTGGCCGCGCTGGTGGAGAAGGCGGCCCTGGTGCACCTGGTCTATCGCTATCGCCGCCAGCCGTTCGCGAAGAAGCTGGCGGGGGCGGCGGTCTTCGACGGGGCCTGCGTGATCGTGTACGGGCTGTACCTGCTGGGGTTCTGAGCCCGGCGCGGTCGCAACGCTTGCGCCCCCCGCGAACGCCGGGGCATAGTCGGACGATGGAGGAATATCTGCAGGCGACCTGGTACCTGGACTGCGACGATCCCGCCGTCCGGGATTACGCCGCGCGCCATGCCGGCGACGGCTCTGCGCGCGAGCAGGCCGTGCGCCTGTACCACGTCGTCCGTGACGCGATCCGTTACGACCCGTACGGGATGCGCTTCGAGCCGGCGTACTTTCGCGCCAGCGCCGTGCTCGGCCGGGAGCGTGACTTCTGCATCCCCAAGGCCTTGCTGCTGGCCGCTCTCGCACGTGCGCGGGGCATCCCGGCACGCCTCGGCTTCGCCGACGTGCGCAACCACCTGGCCACCCCGCGCCTGCTGAAGGCCATGGGCACCGACCTGTTCGTCTACCACGGCTACACCGAACTCTATCTGGAAGGAAAGTGGCTCAAGGCCACCCCCGCCTTCAACCTCGGGCTGTGCCGGAAAGCCGGGATCAGGCCGCTGGAGTTCGACGGCCGCAGCGATTCCATCTTCCACCCGTACGACCGGAGCGGACGGCAGCACATGGAGTACGTGCGGGATCACGGCAGCTACGCCGACCTGCCCTACGGCGAAATCCTGGCCGCGATGCGGGAGGCCTACCCGGCGATGTTCCGCGGGGGAGCCGCCGTGCCGGACGGGGATTTCGAGGCGGAGCTCGCCGACGGCGGTCGCCGGCCGGGGCGCGCAGTCAGGCGATCCCGAAGTGCTCGCGCATGAAGTCGGTCGAGAGCCGTCCCTCGCGGAAGTCGTCCTTCTCCAGGATCTGCAGCAGCAGCGGCAGGTTGGTCCGGATCCCTTCCACCCGCGTCTGTCCCAGGGCCTCGCGCATGCGGTCGATCGCCGTCGCCCGGTCCCGCCCGTGGGTGACGATCTTGGCGATCATGGGGTCGTAGAACGGCGTGATCTTGATGCCGTCGCGCATCGCGTGCTCGACCCGGATGCCCTCGCCTACCGGGAGCGTGATGCGCTCGATGGTGCCCGGGGACGGCAGCAGCTTCTTCTCGGGATTCTCGGCGTACAGCCGGACCTCGATGGCGTGCCCCGCGGGCGGCGTCGGCTCCAGCGTCAGCGGCTCGCCCAGCGCCACCCGCAGCTGCTCGGCGACCAGGTCGGTGCCGGTGACCAGCTCGGTGACCGGGTGCTCGACCTGGATCCGGGTGTTCATCTCCATGAAGTAGAAGTTGCCGTCGTTGTCTGCCAGGAACTCGACCGTGCCGGCATTGGTGTAGTTCACGGCGTCGACCAGCTTCAGTGCCGCCTCCCCCATCGCCTGGCGCATCGACTCGTCGGCCAGCGGCGAGGGCGCCTCCTCCACCACCTTCTGGTGACGCCGCTGGATCGAGCACTCGCGCTCGCCGAGGTGAATGCGCCGGCCGTGGTGATCGGCGAACACCTGGATCTCGATGTGCCGCGGGTTCTCGAGGAAACGCTCGAGATACAGCCGGTCGTTGCCGAACAGCGTGCGCGCCCGGTGCTGCACGCCCTCGACCGCCTTCTCCAGCTGCGCCTCGTCCTCGACCCGGGCGATGCCGATGCCCCCGCCGCCGCCCACGGCCTTGATCATCAGCGGGAAGCCGATCTCCCGTGCCAGCTCGACCGCCTGCTCCGGCGCGACCGGCTCGTGCGTGCCGGGCAGCACCGGAACACCGGCGGCGGCGGCGATGTTGCGCGCCTCGAGCTTGTCGCCCATGCGCTCGATCACTTCGGGTCGCGGCCCGACCCAGGTCAGGCCGGCCCGCTCCACCGCGCGGGCGAAGTCGCCGTTCTCCGACAGGAAGCCGTAGCCCGGGTGCACCAGCTCCGCGCCGGTCTCCCGGGCGGCGTGCAGCACGGCCTCGATGTTGGTGTAGCTCTTGTGCGCCTGGGCCGGGCCGATGGGGGCCGCCGAATCGGCCATCCGTACGTGCGGGCTGTCCCCGTCCACCTCGGAATGCACCGCGATGGCGTGCCAGCCGAGGCCCTGCACGGCGCGAATCACGCGCGCCGCGATTTCGCCCCGGTTGGCGACCAGTACCCGCTTTGCCGATGCCTGTCCAACCACGTCAGTCCTCTTCGATCCGGATCAGGGTGTCCCCCTCCTCCACGTAGGCCTCGGGGCCCGCGACAATCTCTTGCACGGTCCCGTCGCAGGGCGACTCGTGGGGGATCTCCATCTTCATCGACTCCAGGATCAGCACCTCTTCGCCGTCCTCCACGTGCTGACCGGGCTCGACCAGCACCTTCCAGACGGTTCCGCTCATCGAGGCCTTCACTTCCTCAGCCATGCTCGCTCCTCCGGTTGCAGGGGTCGTGCGCCGGTCGTTGGGTCGAGGCTACCAAGCGCTTGCTCGATTGGCCGCACTATACACCACGACCGCCATGGATCAAGCGAGCGGCCCCGAACGCGACGGGGGCGGCAGGCCCGTGCCCGCCGCCCCCGTGCAAGCGATACCGCCCCGGATAAGAGCTAGTCCAAGGCCTTTTCCAGCTCCGGAACCGCCTCGAACAGGTCGGCGACCAGGCCGAGGTCGGCGACCTCGAAGATCGGCGCCTCCTCGTCCTTGTTGATCGCCACGATCGTACCGGCGTCCTTGATCCCGGCCCAGTGCTGGATGGCACCGGAGATGCCGATCGCAACGTACAGTTCGGGCGCGATGATCTTGCCGGTCTGGCCCACCTGCATGTCGTTGGGCACGTATCCGGCGTCGACCGCCGCACGCGACGCACCCACGCCCGCGCCGAGCTTGTCGGCGAGGCTGTAGATGATCTTGAAGTTCTCCTCGCTGCCGACGCCGCGGCCGCCCGAGACCACCTTGGGCGCGGTGGCCAGGTCGGGACGATCGCTCTTGTGCACTTCCCGGCCCACGAAGCGGGTGTGCTGCGGGATCTCGGCATCGACCTGCCGGTCCTCGACCTCGGCGTTGCCGCCCTCGCCGGCGGCCGGATAGGAGGCCCCGCGCACGGTGGCGCACAGGACCTGGTCGCCCGGCGCCTCCACCGTGGTGATGGCGTTGCCTGCGTAGATCGGCCGCTGGAAGACGTACTCGCCTTCGACCTTCATCACGTCGGTCACCTGGGGCACGCCCAGCAGCGCGGCGACGCGCGGCATCAGGTCCTTGCCGAAGGTGCTGTTGCCCACCAGCACGTGGGTGTAGCCGTCCTGCACCAGGGAAGCCACCTGCGGCGCCAGCACCGCCGCCAGGGCGTTCTCGTTGGCCGGGTCGGTGACCTTCAGCACCCGGGTCACTCCATCGAGCTTTGCCGCCGCGCCGGCCACGTCGTCGCCGCCCTCGTGGACGAATACGGCAACCTCGAGGGCCTCGGGACCCAGATCCTGGGCGCACCTGACCGCCTTGCCGGTGGCAGCGCTCAGCTTGCCCGCGTCATGCTCCGCGATGATCAGAACCTTGCTCATCAGATCAGCCCCTTGTTCTTCAGTTCGGACACCAGCTCCTGGACGCTCTCGACCTTCTTGCCGCCCTGGCGCGCGGGCGGCGGCGCCGTACGCGTCACCTTCAGGGGCTTGGCCGCCTCGACGCCCAGCTCCTCGACCGTGGTGTTGTCGATGGTCTTCTTCTTGGCCTTCATGATGTCCGGAAGCTTCACGTAGCGCGGCTCATTGAGGCGCAGATCGGTGGTGATCACGGCCGGCAGGTCGACCTCGATGGTTTCCAGCCCGGCGTCGATCTCGCGCGTGACCTTCGCGCTCTCGCCCTCGATCTCTACCTTCGAGGCAAACGTGGCCTGCGGTCGCTGCCAGAGCGCCGCGGTCATCTGGCCGGTCTGGCCCTGGTCGTCGTCGATCGCCTGCTTGCCCATCAGCACGACCCCGGGCTCCTCCTTCCCGGCCAGCTCCGCGAAGACCCGCGCCGCAGTCAACGGCTGCACCGCCTCGTCGGTCTGCACCAGGATGGCGCGATCCGCGCCCATGGCCAGCGCCGTGCGCAGCTGTTCCTGCGCCTGCTGCGGACCGATGGTCACGGCGATGATCTCGTCGATCTTGCCGGCCTCCTTGAGACGCAGGGCTTCCTCGACGGCGATCTCGTCGAAGGGGTTCATGCTCATCTTGACCCCCTCCGTGACCACACCGGACTCGTCCGGTTTGACCTGGATGCGGACGTTGTAATCAACGACCCGCTTCACGCATACCATTGCTTTCATGTCGTCGAATGCTCCCAGTCTGGATGCGGAATCTTCCGGGGCTCCGCCCGGCGGGACCTACAGATTCTGGTAATTGGGGCCGGAACCGCCTTCCGGCGTCACCCAGGTGATGATCTCGTAGGGATCCTTGATGTCGCAGGTCTTGCAATGCACGCAGTTCGCGGCATTGATCTGCAGGCGGAGCCCCTGCTCGTCCTCGACCATTTCGTACACGTTGGCCGGGCAGAACCGCGTACAGGGGTTATTGTACTCTTCCCGGCAGCGACTGACGCAGATGTCCGTGTCCGCCACCTTCAGATGCACCGGCTGATCCTCGTCGTGCTCGGTGGCCGCGAAATACACGGATTGCAGGCGATCCTTGGGCGGCAGGTCCCGCTGGTAGAAGTCCCGCTCCGGCGCCGGATACTCGCCGACCTTCTGCAGCGAGGACCAGTCCGCGCGGGTTTCCAGGGTACGCGGCAGCCGCCCGCCGGTCACGGTCTCCACCGCGGCGTTGATCAGGCCTCGCCAGAGGCCCTTGTGGAACCCCGGACGGATGTTGCGCACCTGGTAGAGCTCACGGCCCACCGCCGACGCCCGCAGCTTCGCGTCGTAGCCCCTGGGAGAGAGCTCATCGCCCGCGAGATGCTCTGCGGCGATCATGCCCGAGCGCATTGCGGTGTGGGTGCCCTTGATCTTGGGCACGTTGAGCGTGCCGCCGCAGTCGCCGACCATCAGTGCACCCGGCATCTCCATGGTGGGCATGGCCTGCCAGCCGCCCTCGACGATGGCCCGTGCTCCGGAGGAGAGGATCTTGCCGCCCTCGAGCAGCCGCTTGATCTGCGGATGGTGCTTGAATTGCTGGAACAGCTCGAACGGGAACAGGTTCGGGTCCTCGTAATCCAGCCCGACCACGTAGCCGACCGCCACGCGGTTGTCGTCGTAGTGGTAGACGAATCCCCCGCCGTAGGTGCGGCGATCCACCGGCCAGCCGATGGTATGGGTGATGCGGCCGGTCTCCGTGCGGCCGTCCGGCACCTGCCAGAGCTCCTTGAAGCCGATCCCGTACGTCTGGGGGGATTTGCCCTCGTCGAGCTCGTAGCGCCTGATCAGCTGCTTGGTGAGGCTGCCCCGGCAGCCCTCGGCGAACACCGTGACCTTCGCCCGGATATCCACGCCCGGCGTGTAGCCGGACTTCTCGGACCCGTCCCTGGCAACGCCCATGTCGCCGATGCGTACCCCGGCGACATTGCCGTCATCGTCGAACAGGGTGTCGGCGGCGGCGAAGCCGGGGTAGATCTCCACGCCCAGCTCCTCGGCCTGGGGCGCGAGCCACTTGCACACGGCCCCCAGGGAGACGATGAAGTTGCCGCGGTTGTGCATCTGCGGAGGCAGCGGCATCCGCGTCGCGCCGCTCTTGCCCAGGAACAGGAACTCGTCCTTGCCAGCGGGCACGCACATGTTGGGCGGGTTGTCGCGCCAGCCGGGCAGCAGCTCGTCCAGCGGCTCCGGCTCGATCACGGCACCGGCCAGGATCTGGGCCCCGACCTCGGAAGCCTTCTCGATCACGCAGACCTCGGTGTCCGAGTTGAGCTGCTTGAGCCGGATCGCGGTCGCCAGGCCGGCAGGGCCGGCGCCCACGATCACGGCGTCATATTCCATTACGTCACGCTCTGCCACGAATTCATCCCCCTGGTTGGTATCGCTGGATGCATCCGACCCCGGAACCGGGCGCTAAGGGTATCATCATTTGGATATACCTGCCTTGCGCCCGCGGCGTTTGACCACGATCAGCCAGGGCGGCTCAGAACGCGTCGGCATCCAGCTCCATCACCACGCTGGAGCCGCTGCGCACCGCCGGCGCCAGGCCGTGTACGCGCGGCAGCAGGTGCGTGGCGAAGAACCGGGCGGCGGCCAGCTTGCCGCGGTAGAAAGCCTGGTCGGGACCAGCCGCGAGCGCGGCGCGTGCCGCGCGCGCCCACATGTTGCCCAGCGCCACCAGGCCGCACACCTGCAGGTAGGTCGCTGCGGCCGCCCCCGGCAGGTTCGGGTCCGACTGTGCCCCGGCACGAACATGCTCCGTGAGCGACTCCAGCTCCTCCAGCGCCGCCTGCAGCGGGCGCGTGATGAAGGCCAGGTCCCGGTTGTCCCGCTCGGCCTCCAGCAGCTCCCGCACCGGCCCGGTCAGGCACTCGATCAGGCGCCCGCCCCGCAGGCCGAGCTTGCGGCCGATCAGGTCCATGGCCTGGATGCCGTTGGTGCCCTCGTACAGGCAGGTGATCTTGCTGTCCCGCGCGATCTGCTCCATCCCGTGCTCCTGGATGAAGCCATGGCCTCCGAAGACCTGGATCCCCATGCTCGCCAGGTCGAAGCCGGTGTCGGTGAGGAACGCCTTGCAGATGGGAGTGAACAGCTCCACGTGATCCAGCGCCCGTGCGCGCACCGACTCCTCCGGGTGATGACGCGCCAGGTCCACGTTCACGGCGGTGTCGTAGAGCATCGCGCGTCCGCCCTCGGTCAGCGCCTTCATGGTCAGCAGCATCCGCCGCACGTCGGCGTGCTCGATGATGCTGACCGTCTCGCCGTCGCGCACACCGGCCGGCCGCCCCTGCCTGCGCTCCCGGGCATACGCGACCGCGTTCTGGGTCGCCATCTCGGCCGCGCCCAGGCCCTGCGTACCCACGGAGATGCGGGCGGCATTCATCATCGTGAACATGTTCTGGATACCCCGGTTCTCGCCGCCCACGAGGTAGCCCACGGCATCGTCGTAGTTCATCACGCAGGTCGGGGAACCGTGGATCCCCATCTTTTCCTCGAGGCTGGCGCAGGTCATGGCGTTGCGCTCCCCGGGCTCGCCCTGCTCGTCCGGCAGGTACTTGGGCACGAGAAACATGCTGATGCCCTTGATGCCCGGCGGCGCGTCGGGCAGCCGTGCCAGGACGAAGTGCACGATGTTTTCGGCCAGGTCGTGCTCGCCGGCCGTGATGAAGATCTTGGTGCCGTTGACGCGGTAGCTGCCGTCGCCGTGCGGCGTTGCACGGGTGCGCACCAGCGCCAGGTCGCTGCCCGCCTGCGGCTCGGTGAGGCACATCGCGCCGCTCCACTGCCCGCTGATCAGGCGCGGCAGATAGAGATCTCTCAGGGCCTCGTCGCCGTGCACCTCGAGGGCGTCGCAGGCGCCGTTGGTCAACAGCGGGAACAGCGAGAACGCCATGCAGGCGGAGGACATCATTTCCAGCAGGGCCTGCGAGAGCACGTAGGGCAGGCCCTGGCCGCCGTATTCGGGGCTGTGCGAAAGACTGCCCCAGCCTCCCTCGACGAACAGCTTGTAGGCTTCCCGATAGCCGTCCGGCGTGGTCACGTCGCCGTCCTCGAGGCGGCAGCCCTGGCGGTCTCCGGGCTCGTTGAGCGGCGCGACGCTGCCCTCGATCAGTCGCGCGGCCTCCTCCAGCACGCCGCCCGTAATATCCGGGGTGACTTCCTCGAAACGCTCGATCCCGGAGAGACGCTCCATCCCGACGAGTTCGTTCAGCACGAACTGCATGTCTCTCAGCGGGGCCTTGTAGCTCGCCATGGTCGTGTCGCTCCCAGTGAAGTTTGCGGCGGGACGGAGAATTCGCCGGCATCGCATCGCCACGTCCGCGGGGGACGCGGTGCGTGCCGCGAGCCGCTCCCGCAGGGGCCCGGTGCGGGCGCGGAGTCGGCGCATAAGTCTATTAAAAACGACCGTTCGGTTCCAATTGCTCGCGCCCAAACGCGCGGGGGCCGGTCCCCGCGGACCGGCCCCCGCCACGGTGCCACGCACCCCGTAGCCGGGCGCGTGCGACGGGCTCAGGCGACCTCGAACAGGCCGGCCGCGCCCATGCCGCCGCCCACGCACATGGTGGACACGACGTATTTCGCGTTTCGGCGGCGGCCCTCGATCAGGGCGTGGCCGACCATGCGCGCGCCGGACATGCCGTAGGGATGGCCGATGGAGATGGCGCCACCGTCGACGTTCAGCTTCTCCATGGGGATGCCGAGCTTGTCGCGGCAGTAGACCGTCTGCACCGCGAATGCCTCGTTCAGCTCCCACAGGTCGATGTCGTCCATCGACAGGCCGAAGCGCTTGAGCAGGCGCGGCACCGCGTAGATGGGGCCGATTCCCATCTCGTCGGGCTCCAGTCCCGCGACCGCAAGCCCGCGGAAGATTCCCAGCGGCTCGATGTTGCGCTGCTCCGCGAGCTTGCTGTCCATCACCACGCAGGCCGATGCCCCGTCGGAGAGCTGGCTTGCGTTGCCGGCGGTGACGTATTCGCCCATGACCGGCTGCAGACCGGCCAGCGCCTCCAGGGTCGTGCCGGGGCGGTTGCCCTCGTCCTTCGTCAGCGTGACCTCCTTCTGGCTGACCTCGCCGGTCTCCTTGTCCTTGACGTCCATCACCGTCGTGAACGGAACGATCTCGTCGTCGAACTTGCCCGCTTCCTGGGCCGCGGCGGTGCGCTGCTGGCTGGCGAGCGCGTACTCGTCCTGCGCCTCGCGGCTGACGTTGTAGCGCTTGGCCACCACCTCGGCGGTCTCGATCATGCTCATCCACAGTTCGGGCTTGTTCTTCATCAGCCATTCTTCGGTGAAGTTGGTGGTGTTCAGATTGTTCTGCACCAGGCTGATGGACTCGAGTCCGCCGGCGACCATGGCCGGCACGCGGTCGACCAGGACGCGCTGGGCAGCCATCGCGATCGCCTGCATGCCCGAGGAGCAGAAGCGGTTCACCGTGGTACCGGCCGTGCCGACGCCCAGGCCGGCGCGCACCGCCGCCAGGCGCGCGATGTTGTGGCCGGTGGCACCCTCCGGCAGCCCGCAGCCGAGGATCACGTCCTCGATCTCGGCCGGTTCGAGTCCCGAGCGCTTGACCGCATGCTCGACGGCGTGGCCGGCCATGGTCGCCCCGTGGGTCTTGTTCAGGGAGCCGCGAAAGGCCTTGCCGATACCGGTACGCGCCGTGGAAACGATGACTGCGTCGCTCATGATTCCTCTCCTGTCACTGAATTGGCGAGGCGCCGCGCCGGCGCGCGGCGCCGGAATGTCGGATCACTGGTCGTAGAAGCCCTTGCCTTCCTTTGCCAGGCGCTCCAGCAGCGGGGCAGGCGTCCAGTACTCGGGACCCAGCCGGTCCCGATACTTCAGGATCGCGTCGTGGATCTTGCCCAGACCGACCTGGTCGGCCCAGAACATCGGCCCCCCGCGGTAGACGGGGAATCCGTAACCGTAGATCCACACGATGTCGATGTCGAGCGGCCGCGCCGCGATGCCTTCCTCCAGGATCCTGGCGCCCTCGTTGACCATGGTGTACATGCAGCGCTCCAGGATCTCCTGATCGGAGACCTCGCGGCGCTCGATCCCGACCTCCTTCGAGTGCTCGACGATCAGCTTCTCGATCTCGGGATCCGGGATCGGGGTGCGACTGCCCTCCTCGTAGCGGTAGACCCCGGCGCCGGTCTTCTGGCCGTAGCGGCCCATCTCCACGATCTTGTCCAGCCAGGTCGAATCCCGCGGCTCGACGTGACCTTCCCTGCGCTTCGCCTGGCGGATCCGGTAGCCGACGTCCAGGCCCGCCAGGTCGGACATGGCGAACGGTCCCATGGGCATGCCGAAGTCGAACAGAACCTTGTCCACCTGCTGCGGCAGCGCACCCTCCTCGACCAGGAAATTGGCCTCACGGCCCCGCTTGTGCAGCATGCGGTTGCCGACGAAGCCGTCGCACACGCCCACGCATACGCCGACCTTGCCGATGCGTCGCGAAATCGACATCACCGTGGCCACCACGTCGTCCGCGGTGTTCCCCCCGCGCACGTTCTCCAGCAGCTTCATCACGTTCGCCGGACTGAAGAAGTGCATGCCCATCACGTCCTGCGGACGGCTGGTGGCCGCGGCAATCTCGTTCACGTTCAGGGTGGAGGTGTTGGTCGCCAGGACCGCTCCCTGCTTGCAGACCTGGTCGAGCTTGCCGAACACTTCCTTCTTGATGCCCATGTCCTCGAACACCGCCTCGATCACCAGGTCCACGTCGGCAAGATCGTCGTAGGACAGCGTGGGCTTGATCAGCCCCATGCGCTTTTCCACGTCGTCCTGCGTGATCCGGCCCTTCCTGGCCGTGTTCTCGTAGTTGCGCCGGACCACCGCGAGGCCCTTGTCGAGCGCCTCCTGGGAAGTCTCCAGCACGTACACGGGGATTCCGGCATTGGCGAAGTTCATGGCGATGCCGCCGCCCATGGTGCCCGCGCCGATGATCCCGGCGGTCCTGATCTCGCGCTTGGGGGTGTCCTTGGGCAGCCCCGGGACCCGTGCCACCTCGCGCTCGGCGAAGAACACGTGCCGCTGGGCCTTCGACTCCGGGGAGGCCATCAGCTTGGCGAACAGCTCGCGTTCGCGCTGCATTCCCCGGTCGAAGGGCAGTTCGGTGGCAGCCTTCACCGCCTCGATGCAGGCGAACGGGGCGAGGAACCCGCGCTTCTTGCGCGCGATGCTCTTCTCGTAGTCCTGAAACACGTCCGGGTTGTCCAGGCGCACCTGCATCTCGCTCACCTTGCGCGGCGGCTTGCCCTCGTCGAGAAGCTCCTTCGCGTACGCAATCGCTGCGCCGCGCAGGTCGTCCGTGTCCAGGATGCGGTCGATCAGCCCCATGGACTCGGCCTGCCGGACAGGCACGTGGTTGCCCTCGGCGATCATCCGCAGCGCCGCATCGGCCCCCACCAGGCGGGGCAACCGCTGCGTCCCGCCGGCGCCGGGCAGCAGCCCGAGGTTGACCTCCGGCAGGCCCACCTTCGCCGAGGGCACCGCGCAGCGATAGTGGCAGCCAAGCGCAACCTCGAGTCCGCCACCCAGGGCGGTGCCGTGGATCGCGGCGACCACGGGCTTGGGCGAGTCCTCGATCTCCTGGATCACCTCCACCAGTCCCGGGCCGGCGATCGGCTTGCCGAACTCGCGGATGTCCGCGCCGGCGATGAAGGTGCGGCCCTCGCACACGACCACCATCGCCCGGACGCCCTCATCCGACAGGCCCTTGCGTACGGACTCCTGCAGACCGGCGCGGACGCCCTGGCTGAGCGCATTGACCGGGGGATTGTTGACGGCGATGACGCCGATCTCCCCTTCCTTGCTGTACTCGACTACGGAGGACATGGCTTCTCCCTTTCCGGATGTTGGGTGCTTCCCGGCCGGGCCGTCGCGCCGGTCCGACCCGGTGCAGACCCCGGATTGTACTACCCGAGAACCGATCGGGCAGCCGCACGGTGCTTCACCCCGGTCGACCCGCCATGGACCGCCTCCGGGTGCGCCCCTTCGCCACCGGGACGCGGCGGCCGCGCCTGCATCGACCGGCGTGAATGTCCCGGGGCCGCGTTTCCATGATGGGCACCCTGGCAGGCGATGCCGCAGCGGAGGGCGTGGATCGCGGCGGGAGAAGCCGGGCGCCCGGCACGGAGAAACAGGACGACGGTCCGGGGTGGCTGGCGCCCGTGGCGCCGCCCCGGAACCCGGACGGGAGGACCCGGCAGGCGACCGTCCGCCCCGGGACGGGTATCCCCTCAGCGCCCGGCGCGTACCCGCCGGACCACCGGCCGCCCGATCGGATAGTAGTCGAATCCGAGCCCGGCCAGGTATTCGGGGTCGTAGAGATTGCGGCCATCGAATATTACGGGCTCCTTCAGCCGCGCCCGGACCTCCTCGAAATCGGGGCTCCGGAACAGGTGCCACTCGGTGACCACGGCCAACGCGTCCGCCCCCTCGAGCGTCTGCCACTGATCCTCGCACAGGACCAGCCGTTCCCGGTCCGGATAGATCCGCCGTGCCTCTTCCATCGCCGCGGGATCGAAGGCCCGCACCCGCGCGCCGGCACGCCACAGCGCTTCGATCAGAGCCCGGCTGGCCGCCTCGCGCATGTCATCGGTTCCGGGCTTGAACGCCAGGCCCCACAGGGCGATGACCCGCCCCCGCAGATCGTCCCCGAAGTGCTCCTGCAGCCGCTCGAACAGGCGCTGCTTCTGGCGGTCGTTGACCTTCTCGACGGCGCGCAGGACCGAAGCCTCGTAGCCGGCTCCCTGCGCCGTGTGCGCCAGTGCGCTCACGTCCTTGGGAAAGCACGACCCGCCGTAACCCAGGCCCGGGTAGATGAAATGAAAACCGATGCGCGGGTCCGCCCCGATGCCGATGCGCACCTTCTCGATGTCGGCTCCGACACGCTCGGCGATGTTGGCGAACTCGTTCATGGCGGTGATCTTGACCGCGAGCATTGCGTTGGCGGCGTACTTGGTCAGCTCGGCCGAGCGGGGGTCCATGAACAGGACCCGGTCATTCATGCGATTGAACGGCGCGTACAGCTGTTCCATCAGCTCGGCGGCGCGTTCGCTGTCGGTCCCGACCACGATGCGGTCCGGCTTCATGAAGTCCTCGACCGCGTCGCCCTCCTTCAGGAACTCCGGGTTCGAGACCACGTCGAACTCCACCGCGGCCCCCCGGCCGGCCAGCGTCTCGCTGATGGTCTTGCGCACGCGCTCGGCGGTCCCCACCGGGACCGTCGACTTGTCGATCACCACCCGGTAGCCGTCCATATGCTCGCCGATGCTGCGCGCGACCTGCAGCACGTAGCGCATGTCCGCGGACCCGTCCTCGTCCGGCGGAGTCCCCACCGCAATGAACTGGAACAGTCCGTGGGCGACCCCCTCGGCGGCATCGGTGGTGAACCGCAGGTTGCCGGTCTCGATGCCTTCCGCCACCAGCTCGTCGAGGCCGTGCTCGCGGATCGGCACCTCGCCGTCCCGCAGCCGGTGCACCCGGTCGGCGTCGGTATCGACGCACAGCACCCGGTTGCCCATGTCGGCGAAACAGGCGGCCGTGACCAGGCCGACGTAGCCGCTGCCAAAGATCGTGATCTTCATCGCAACCCCTGCACCCGTGAACGTTCGCGCGCCCGGTACCGGGCGGCTCGCGAGGATGCGGATTCTACCAGCCCGCGCGCCCCCCCGCGACCGGCCCCGACGGCGCGGGCCGGCGTGCTAAGATGCGCCCGCTGTGCCCCACTCGCGCCGGAGGAACCGCATGCCAGATTCCATCGCCCAGGCCCTGCAGTCCCCCCTGACGCGGATGCTGGGGGCCCCCGCCAGGGTGACCGCCTGCCGGCTGATCCCGGGGGGCGCCTCCAAGGAGTCGTGGTGGGTGGACGCGGAAGCCGGTGGACGGACCCACGCCCTGATCGTGCGGCGCAACTCTCCGAGCAGCTCGGCGGGAGAAGAGGTGCTCTCGCTGGAGAACGAGCACCGCCTGCTGGCGTTGGTCCACGCGCGTGGGGCGAGCGTGCCGCGGCCCTGGGGGTTCATTCCGGATCTCGACGGCAGGCCGGCGTACGTGATGGACCGCGTCGACGGCGTGAGCATCGGGCGCAAGGTGGTGCGCGACCAGGAGCTCGACCCGGCGCGCGCGCACCTGCCGCGGCAGATGGCCGAAAGCCTGGCCGCGATCCACGCGGTGCCGCCTGACGAGCTCGAATTTCTCCCCGCCGGCGATCCCGGAGAGTCCCCGGCCCTGCGCGCCGTCTCGCGCATGGAACGGGAGCTGGACCGGCTCGGCGAGCCGCACCCCGCCATCGAGTTCGGCCTCGCCTGGCTGCGTCGCCACTGCCCAGAGCCCCGCGCACAAACCCTGGTGCACGGCGACTTCCGGGTGGGCAACCTGATGGTCGACCGCAACGGCCTGGCGGCGGTGCTGGACTGGGAGCTGGCACACTGGGGCGATCCGGCGGAAGACCTGGGCTGGCCGCTGATCCGGGCCTGGCGCTTCGGCCGCGACGACCTGCGCCTCGGCGGCGTCGGCCCCGTCGAGCCGTTCCTGGACCGCTACAACGAGCTGACCGGCCGCGCCGTCGACCCCGCCGAACTGGACTACTGGGAGCTGCTGGGCAACGTCAACTGGGCGGTGATCCAGCTGATCCAGCGGGAGCGGCACCTGAGCGGCCGCGAGCCCAGCGTCGAGCTGGCCGTGCTGGGCCGGCTGTCCGCCGAGACCGAGCGCGAGATCCTGGCGATGCTCGAACGCCTCGGCGACTGACCGGCGCTCCGGTCCGGCTCAGGACGCCCGCCGCACCGGAGAGCTGCCCACCTCGAGCATGCGTTCCACCGCCCGGCGCGCCCGGCCCGCAGTGTCCGGATCGACCTCGACCTGCGGCGCCAGATGCTGCAGCGCCGAGAGGATCTTCGGCAGCGTGATCCGCTGCATGTGCGGGCAGAGGTTGCACGGCCGGATGAAATCGATGTCCGGGTGCTCCACCGCAACGTTGTCGCTCATCGAGCACTCCGTGATCATCACGACCTGGCTCGCACCGGCATCGTCCAGATGCCGGATCATGCCCGAGGTCGAGCCGACGTAATCGGCCTCCGCAAGGACCTCCGGCGGGCACTCGGGGTGTGCCAGCACATGGATGCCGGGATGCTGCTCGCGGTAGCCGCGGAGCTCTTCCCCGGTGAAGCGTTCGTGCACCTCGCAGCTGCCCTCCCAGAGAATCACCTCGACCTCGGTCTGGCTCGCGACCCAGCGCCCAAGGTACTGATCCGGCGCGAAGATCACGCGGTCGGCGCCCAGCGACTCGACCACCTCGACCGCGTTGGAGGAGGTGCAGCAGATATCGGACTCCGCCTTCACCTCGGCGCTGGTGTTGACGTAGGTCACCACCGGGACGCCCGGGTAGCGCTCGCGCAGCAGCCGCACGTCGGCGGCGGTGATCGAGGATGCCAGCGAGCAGCCCGCCTCCATGTCCGGGATCAGCACCGTCTTGGCCGGGCTGAGAATCTTGGAGGTCTCGGCCATGAAGTGCACGCCGCATTGCACGATCACGTCCGCGTCCACCCGGGCCGCCTGGCGGGCGAGGCCCAGGGAATCCCCCTGGAAGTCCGCCACCCCGTGAAAGATCTCCGCGGTCTGGTAGTTGTGGGCCAGGATCACCGCGTTGCGGCGTTGCTTCCAGTCCCGGATGGCAGCGATGTACGGGGCGTGCACGGCCCACTCGACCTCGGGGATCACGTCGCGCACACGCTCGTACACGGGTTCGAGGGATTTCGCGATCTCCGGCGTAAGCTTCGGCAGAACAGGCTCCTTTACCAGAGTCGGATCGGTATTCATCGATTGCCTCCACGAGCCGGCGGCAGGCTCCCGCCGGGTCTCGACCAGTTATGCTGAATCTGAGTATAAGGACGCCGGCCGCTCACCTCAATACCCCGGGCAGGCCGACGCCCGGCGCCGGACGCTCCCGCAGCACCTCGCGCCGGAAGCGGAACAGCTCCGCCGGGCGTCCCCCGGTGGCCGGCTCGTACCGTCCCGTACCCTCCACCAGTCCGGCCTGCTCCACCAGTCGCCGGAAATTCTGCTTGTGCAGGCGCACCCCGGACAGCGCCTCCACCAGGCGCTGCAACTGCAGCAGGGTGAAGGTCGGCGGCAGCATCTCGAACACCACCGGCCGGTAGCGGATCTTGCCGCGCAGGCGTCCCAGCGCAGTGGCCAGGATGCGACGGTGATCCTGGGCCATGGGCCGCCCGGTGTGCGGCACGGGACGGGCTCTCGGGTCGCGGGCGTGGCGCCCGGCCTCCTCCACCAGCCCGGCCTCGAACAGCAGCTCGTAGCGCTCCAGGACCCTTTCCGGATTCCATGGCGCCCCCTCGAGCCCGAACGCGATGTCCGCGCGCTGGCGGGGGTCCGGGAAGCCCGGCCGGGGCGGCGCGGCCTTCGACCAGCCCGCCAGCGCCGGCGCAATGGCCTCGTCGATCAGCGCGGGACGCCCCTCGCGCCAGTCCTCCCACGGCAGATAATCGTAGATGCTGCGCCAGCCGGGTTCGCCCGGCCCGGCCGGGGACCGCTCGGCGACCAGCGCGAGATACGCCACCGATATGACCCGTGGCCCGCCGGCGCGCTCGGCCGGATCGCGGTAGCGGTCGCCGAAGGTATAGAGCTGCTCCACGTAGCCCAGCTCCAGGCCCGTCTGCTCGGCCACCCAGCCCCGCAGGGCGCGCTCCAGCGTGACGTCGCGGCATGGATCCAGGGGGCCGAACGGCAGCGCGTCCAGCGGGCCGCGCCCGGCGCTGGTGGCCAGCGCGTGACGGGTGCCGGTCACGGTCAGGACGCGCGGCACCTCGTCGGTCACCGCGACGATCACCGCGTCGAGACCGATCACCACGTCGTCGCCGCTTCTCGCTTCTCTGTCCGGCATGCCTGTCCGTTTCCGTCCGACCCGCGCCCGCGCCGCATTGCCCGCCTTGAAATCCGGCGCTCCGCCCCTACCTAGACGGGGAGATTCCGCGGCACGCGGACCCGCCCGCCACGACAGGAGCGAGACGCACGACAATGGCAGACGCAAAGGGTACCACCGAGCAGACCTCCGTGAAGCAGACGCTGGGCTTCCAGGCCGAGGTGAAGCAGCTGCTGCACCTGATGGTCAATGCCCTGTACAGCAACAAGGAGATCTTCTTGCGCGAGCTGATCTCCAATGCGGCGGACGCGACCGACAAGCTGCGCTTCGAGGCGCTGGAGGATCCGTCCCTGTACGGCGACGACCCCGGCCTCGAGATCCGCGTCGACTTCGACCCGAAGGCGCGCACGGTGAGCGTCCGGGACAACGGCATCGGCATGTCGCGCGAGGAGGTGGTGGACCAGCTCGGCACCATCGCGCGCTCCGGCACCGCGGACTTCCTGAGCCGCCTCACGGGCGACCGCCAGAAGGACGCCCAGCTGATCGGCCAGTTCGGGGTGGGCTTCTATTCGTCCTTCATCGTGGCCGAGCGGGTCGAGGTCCTGACCCGGCGCGCCGGCGATCCGCCCGAGGCCGGGGTCCGCTGGGAGTCCGCCGGTGAGGGTGAATTCACGGTCGAGCCCCGCGAGCGGCCGGAGCGCGGCACCGAGGTGATCCTGCACCTGCGCAAGGGGGAGAAGGAGTTCGCCGATGCGAGCCGGCTGCGCGAGCTGGTCACGCGCTACTCCGACCACATCTCGGTACCCGTGCTGCTGCCGTCCGGCGAGGACCGCCAATGGGAGAAGGTCAACGTCGCCACGGCGCTGTGGACCCGCCCCCGCACGGAGATCAGCGACGAGGAATACGCCGAGTTCTACAAGCATGTGGCGCACGACTACGAGGCGCCCCTGACCTGGACCCACAACAAGGTCGAGGGCCGGCTCAGCTACACCAACCTGCTCTACGTCCCGGCGCATGCGCCGTTCGACCTGTGGCACCGGGAGGGTGCCCGCGGCGTCAAGCTCTACGTCCAGCGCGTATTCATCATGGACCGGGCCGAGCAGTTCCTGCCCCTGTACCTGCGCTTCGTCAAGGGGGTGGTCGACTCCGGCGACCTGTCACTGAACGTCTCGCGGGAGCTGCTTCAGCAGGATCCGAAGATCGAATCGATGCGCAAGCAGCTGACCAGGCGGGTGCTGGACATGCTGGGACGGCTGGCGCGCAAGCAGCCGGAAAAGTACGCGACCTTCTGGCGCGAGTTCGGTGCCGTGCTCAAGGAGGGGCCCGCCGAGGACCCGTCCAACCGGGACAAGATCGCTCCGCTGCTGCGCTTCGCCACCACGCACGACGAGGACGCGGGGGAGACGCAGTCGCTGGACGACTACGTTTCCCGCATGAAGCCGGAACAGAAGAGCATCTACTACATCGCCGCCGACAGCTTCCAGGCGGCGCGCAACTCGCCGCACCTGGAGATGTTCCGCAAGCAGGGCGTGGAGGTGCTGCTGCTCTCGGACCGCATCGACGAGTGGCTGGTTACCAGCCTGGGCCAGTATCAGGAAAAACCCTTCGAGGATGTCAGCCGCGCCGGCATCGAGCTGGGCGAGCTGGAGCGGGAGAGCGACCGCGAGCGCCGCGACGAGGCCGCGAAGGAGCTCTCGGAGGTGATCGAGCGCGTGAAGAAGGCCCTCGGCGAGCGGGTCGAGGACGTGCGCACCACGCACCGGCTGACCGATTCCCCCGCCTGCCTGGCGCTGGGGGAAGCGGACGTGGGCCGGCAGATGCGCCGACTGCTGGAGGCCGCCGGGCAGAAGGTCCCGGAAGGCAGGCCGGTGCTGGAGCTCAACCCCGAGCATCCGCTGGTGCGACGGCTCGGCGATACCGCCGACGAGTCCCGCTTCGAGGACCTGGCCAGCATCCTCTTCGAGCAGGCCGGCCTGGCCGAGGGGCGCCAGCTCTCCGATCCGCCGGACTACGTGCGCCGCCTGAACCGGCTGTTGCTGGAGCTGGGCGCCTGAGCGACGCTGCCGGCGATCGTCAGCACCGGAACCAGTCGCCGCCGGGGACCACCCGGCGGCCGCGACTGCGCTCCCCCCGGAAGAGATAGACCCACGCGGGGCCGAGCGGGGTGCGGACGACCCGCCGCGTGTACACTTCCGGGTAGTCCTCCAGTGCGTCCAGGCGGGGCCAGAGCCGTGCAGCCACCCGGTAGACCTCTCCCGTGACGCTGCCCCGGCCGGCCTCGATCACACCGGGACACGCGCCCAGGTCCAGCATGGTGAAGCCGGGACCGAGGCGGCAGCTTCCCAGCCGGCGGCTGCCGGCCAGGAGACGGTGATTCCGGCCGCCGCGGCGCAGCGTGCCGTAGACGAATACCGCCGCCACGGGCGCTCCCCGACGGATCACGGGCGGCCCGTCCCGCGCCTCAGCCGGGCAGCCCGTCGATCCGGGGCCGGGTCAGGACCGGCCAGAATCCTCCCAGGAAGAGCAGGAACGCGGCGCTCCAGAAGCCCGCCGAGAGCAGCAGCACGTCGAGGTAGGCCCCGGGCCAGATCATCGGCGCGAACACGCGGACCACGGCGGCCACGTTGACCAGCACGAACGCGGCGGTAAGCCCCGTCCCGGCCTCCAGGCGGCGTCCCGTGTGCCCGAGGGCGGAACGGGACATCATCGCCATGGTCAGGCTGCCGATCGCGCCGACGGTCAGCGCATGGATCGCCAGCACCGGCATCACCACGCCGGGCCACCACACGCTCAGCGCCCGCAGCAGCAGGCTGACCACGATCCAGGCGTAGCCCGCGTGCAGGATCCACAGCAGCGGCACGCCCCGCGCAGCCCAGCCGCCCCAGCGCGACATGCGCACGCCGTGCACCAGCGCCGCCGCCAGCGCGACCCCGGCCACCGCCGCCGGCGGCGCCCCCACGACGTCCAGCGCCAGCAGCAGGAGTACGGAGGGCAGCGCCAGGCGCTCCGTCCAGCCGACCCGGCGCACCCCGGGACGGCGCAGCGCGTCGCGGGTGAACATGGGGATCACCCGCCCTCCGATGATCACCATCAGCACCAGCAGCAGGTCCAGCGACCCGAGGATCCCGCGCGAACGCCCCAGCCCGGTGACCCCGAGGGCGTTGAGCTGGATCGCGAGATCCGCCCCTGCCAGGCCGACCAGGATCAGCGGCAGCGCCATGTTGCGCCGGTTCCGGCTCCGCGCCAGCGGCACCCACAGGCTCGCCGCCACGGCCGGCAGGAAGGCGACATCCAGGCCCACGGCCAGCCAGGCGGGCAGCATCGCTCCGATGCAGGTGGCCACCCGCCCCGCCGCCCAGAGCAGGGCCAGTGCGGCCAGCAGCCAGCCGGTGGGGGTCGCACGCCCGGTCCAGTTGCGCACCGCCGTCAGCAGGAAGCCGCTCGCGACCGCGGCCACGTAGCCGAACAGCATCTCGTGCGCGTGAAATGCGACCACGTCCAGGCGGGTGTTCCCGGGCCAGGCACCCGCGTACCACCCGAGGAAGAACGGAACGATCAGCGCCGCGTACAGCGCCGCGAGCAGGTAGAAGGGCCGGAACCCGAGTCCCAGGACGGCGGGTCGCGCCTTGCCGCCGGCGGCAACGCCGGGCGCGGCCGTGTTCCCCTGTCGGACTGCCATGAGAATCTCCCCTGCGACAAATGAAGATGTATCGTATTTGTATCTTATATGCCGGTGGAGGGGCAATGACCCGGATCAAGCGGGCGGCGTCTCCTGCGCGGCGCTCATGCGCAGCAGTTCCCGCAACTCGTCCGGACGCTGCAGCAGGTCAGCCAGGGTGTACCGATCCAGCACGGCGAGGAAGGCCTGCAGCGCCTCGGACAGGACGTCCCTGAGACGGCATGCGGGGGTAATGCAGCAGGCGTTGGTGGCGGGGTTGAAGCATTCGACCAGCGCCAGGTTGTCCTCGGTGCGCCGGGCGACTTCGCCCAGGTTCAGCTCGTCCGGCGCCCGGGCCAGCATGATGCCGCCCTTCTTTCCGCGGATGGTGCGGATGTACCCCAGGGTCCCGAGGCGGTGCACCACCTTGACCAGATGGTTGCGCGAGATCCGGTAGTGCTCGGAGATCTCCTTGATCGTGCAGCGCTGTCCCTGTGCCAGGCCCAGGTAGATCAGGACCCGGAAGGAATAATCCGAATAGCGTGTCAGATGCATGCCGACTCCTCGACGGTAATCCGCCGGCCCGTCCTTGCCGCCATCAAACATGCATCCTACATGCATTGATTATCCGGCGCATCGCCTCTCGGGCGGACGACTGACACGGGTCAACCGTCCGGCCGCGACGCGCGCACCGGGGGCGGGGCGGCCGGCGATTGCCCCGCCCCCGACCGCCTAGGACCCGAAGCCGCTCTTGAGGTCCCGCTTGAGGATCTTGCCGTTGGCGTTGCGCGGCAGCGGCTCGTGGCGGATCTCGATCTTTGCCGGCACCTTGAAGCCCGCCAGCTTCCCGGCGACGTGCTTCTGCAGCGCGTCGACGGTCACGTCCGAGCCCGGCGTGACCTGGACCACGGCGGCGACCTGCTCGCCCAGGACCCGGTCCGGGATGCCGAACACGGCGGCGTCCATCACCGCGGGGTGATCGTACAGCGCGTCCTCGACCTCGACGCAGTAGACGTTCTCGCCGCCCCGGATGACCATGTCCTTGACCCGGTCCACGATGTAGACGAAGCCTTCCTCGTCCAGTCGCGCCAGGTCGCCGGAACGGTGCCATCCGTCCACGAAGCTCTTTTCGGTGGCCTCCGGCTTGTTCCAGTAGCCCACCACGACGTTGGGCCCGAAGATCCACAGCTCGCCGACCTCCCCGGCCGGAACCGCGCTGCCTTCCGGGTCACAGACTTTCACGTCGCACACGGGCACCGGCAGCCCCACGCTGTCCGGCTTGCGCAGGTAATCGATCCCGGGGTTCATGGTGGTGATCGACGAGGTTTCGGTCAGGCCGTAGCCGTTGCTCGGGCTGACTTCCGGGAATTCCTCGTGGATCCGCGCCACCAGCTCCGGGGCCGCGGGTGCGCCGCCATAGCCGATCGATTCGATGGTCGAGAGGTCGTACTTGTGGAAGTCGGGGTGCTCCAGCACCTGCCAGACCATCGCCGGTACGCCGCCGAACATGTTGAGCTTCTCGCGCTCGATGAGCTGCATCGCGCGCTCCGGGTCCCACTTGTACATCAGCACCAGCTTGTTGCCGGCGAAGGTGCTGGCGACCAGCACCGAATGACAGCCGGTGGCGTGGAAGAACGGCACCGACAGAAGCGCCCCGGTCTTCTCGGGCATCTCGCCGGACAGCACCGGCGGCTCCTCGCCCTGGCGCAGCATCGCGAAGCAGCGCGCATACACCGAGCTGACCAGGTTGGTGCAGATGTTCCGGTGGGTGCCGAGCGCGCCCTTGGGCTTGCCCGTGGTGCCCGAGGTGTAGAAGATCGTGGCGTAGTCCTCCGGCCCGATCTCGACCTCCGGCAGCGAATCCGGCTTGTCCGCGGCGCCGTTGAGCAGCTCGTCGAACCGCGCCGCGCCGCCGGGCAGCTCACCCTCGGGCCGGGCCACCACGGTCGCTTTCAGGTCCAGCCCGCCCAGGAACGGGGCCAGGCGCTCGGCCCGTTCGCCGTCCACGAACAGCACCGAGGACCCGGAATCGGTGATGCCGTATTCGAGCTCCGAGCCGGTCCACCAGGCGTTGAGTGGCACGATGACCGCGCCGACCGCGGTGGCGGCCCAGAAGATCACCGGCCACTCCGGGTAGTTGCGCATGGCCAGAGCCACCCGATCGCCCTTCCGGACGCCGTACTCGTCGCGCAGCACGTGCGCCAGGCGCGCCACCTTGCGGAAGTGCTCCGCATAGGTCATGCGCTCGTCCTCGTAGACGATGAACGGCAGATCGCCATGCTCCCGGCTCAACTCCAGCACCGTTCGCAGCGAGGGCGGAGCGATCTTCCACACGCGTGTCCGGTTGCCCCGGATCTCCACTTCGTCCATCGCCAGGGGGGCACCCGGCCCGGTCAGGCGTCGCACGGCGTCCTCGATCGAGATGGCCGGCTCGGGAACGCCCGCGGCCTGGTTGGCAGCCTGTTGCATGGTCACGGTTACCTCCGGTCGTGGAATGGGAGGCGCCGGCCGTCTCACGACGGCCGGCGCCCTGATCCCGTGTCTGGATTACTTGTTCAGGAAGTTTAGCGGCAAACCCGCGACCGGCCAGTCGCAGCTGACCAGCCGGCCCGTGGCCGACAGCGTCACGAACGCCGTCTTGAGGTCCTGGCCACCGAAGCAGATATTGGTGGTCAGCGGGTCGCCGAACTCGGTGAACTCGATCTGGGAGCCATCCGGCGAGATCGAGCTGATCCCGCCGGTGAGCAGCGTGGCCACACACACGTGGCCGCGCGAGTCGATGGCGAGGGAGTCGAACAGCTGCATGCCGGGCAGGCCCGCCACGAGGTCGCCGGGCGGCAGCACGCCGTCGCCCTTCTTCACCTCGCCTTCGCCCACGATATCGTACTTCCACACGCGCCCGGTCATGGTCTCGGCGACGAACAGCTGCTTCTCGTCCGGAGACAGGCCGATGCCGTTGGGCGCGTCCACCCCGTAGACGACCTCCTTGATCATCGAGCCGTCGGTCTTCGCATAGTAGATGCCGCCGCGGTCGCGCTCGCGGGCACGGATCTTGCCGTGATCCGTGAACCAGAAGCCGCCCTCCCGATCGAACACGATGTCGTTGGGGCCCCGCAAGCCGTGGCCGTCCACCTCGCGGTACAGCACCTCCACCTTGCCCGTGTCCGGGTCGATGCGCTCGATGCGGCCGCCCGAGTAGTCCTCCGGCTGCTCGCCCGGGAACAGCAGTCCGTCCACGTCGTGCCACTCGAAGCCGCCGTTGTTGCACACGTAGATCTTGCCGTCCGGGCCCACGGCCGCGCCGTTCGGGCCGCCGCCGGGCTCCGCGATCACCTCGGTGGCGCCGTCGGGTTGGACACGAGTCAGCGTGCCGCGTGCGATCTCCACCAGGATCACGCTGCCGTCCGGCATGGCGATGGGGCCCTCGGGGAATTTCAGTCCGGACGTGATCTCGCGGAATTCGGGCATGGTCTCCTCTCCATGGTCTGGGGATTGTTGCCGGTCAGGCGTTCGATTGGGCAAATCCTATGCCCGCGTGCACGGCGACGCAATCCAACACCTGTCAGGTCCTTGCCGGGCCCCGGACGCGCGCTGCCTTCGCCGGCCCGCTGCGTCCCGGCTCATGGCGGCCCGCGCCGAGACGGCTCTCGAGCCGGTCGCCGTACGCCTCCCGGGCCCACAGCGGGCACGCGCGGTCGCTGCTCTTCAGCCGCGAGAGCAGCAACCGGAGACGCCGCCGGCCACGCGAGGCCGCACCGCCTTCGCCTTCCCGCTCGACGCCCTGCAGCAGGTCGTTGACTCCTCCCGCCCGCCGCGACGCCTCGATCTCCGGCGGCAGGCAACCCGCGTTCTTCAGCAGCAGATAGCCCGCCCTGAGGGATTCGGGGACCAGCGACAGGTCTTCCAGCTCGAGCGGCCGGCCGGCGCCCGCCAGGTCATCCAGTGCCCCCTGCTCGGCCGCCTCCCGGATGCGCGTTTCGGCCAACTGGTCCAGAATGCTCATGTCTCGCCTGCTCCTGCGCCCAGGGATTTCCGGATGTTTCTCATGATACGACTTCGCCCGGCGCTCGTCCCGTGAACCCGGGAGACCTCTTCAATGCCTTCGTCGTGCTGTTCGTCGTGATCGACCCGCTCGGCACCGCGTCCGTGTTCGCCGTGCTCACGCGCGGCATGGCGGCCGGCCAGCGGCGGAGGGTGGCGCTGCGCGGTGTGCTGGTCGCTGCGCTCATCCTGGTGGTCTTCGGCCTCGCCGGGCGCGCCCTGCTGCAGGCGCTGGGGATCGGCATCCCGGCCTTTCGACTGGCGGGCGGCATCCTGCTGTTCCTGCTGGCCATCGACATGGTCTTCGCGCGTCAGTCCGGCTTGCGCGGCGCCACGGCCGAAGAGCGCAGCGAGGCCGTCCGCCGGGACGACATCTCGGTCTTCCCGCTCGCCTTCCCGCTGCTCGCCGGCCCCGGCGCGCTGACCATCGTCCTGATGCTGATGGGAGGCGGCCCGCCGGTGGCAAGGCTGGCGCAGATCCTCGCGCTGCTCCTGCTGGTGCTGGCACTGACCCTGGCCGCGCTGCTGGGAGCGCCGCGGCTGATGCGCCTTCTCGGCGAAACCGGGACCAACGTCGTCGACCGGCTGTTGGGCGTGATCCTGGCCGCGCTGGCGATGCAGTTCGTGATCGACGGCCTGCGCGCGGTTCTGGCTGGATGAACCACGCCCTGACGGCTACTTTTGGAGGCAGGAAAAGCGTGACGGATTGCCCCGGGAGCGGCTACCATGATACGAGAGGCGTCGACACTGAAGAAGAACACGCGTCGTGCTTGGAAAGAACACGGAAAAAGCGGGTGCCGTCTCCGTGCCGGTTCGCACGTGGTCGCGCATCGCCAGCCGGCACAACGGGAGGTCACAACAGGAGCGCCGCACGGTGCCCCTGCGTTCGAACGCCACGCCTTCCGGGGCGCGGCCGCCTGCCGCCTTGGTCCCGCATTTCCCGCGCGCCGCTCGCGTGTCAGCGCACCGGGCGCACTCCGCCCGCCGATCGCGCAGTGCAGTGATACAAGCGCATCCCGCGGCCGGTCCGGCCGCATGGCACTCGAAGGGCCGGCGCCGAACGCGCGTGGATGCCACCTGAGCAAGCATCCGGCCGCGACCCGTCGCGGCCGGGACGACAGTCGGGCGATCCGGAAGATCGTTCGCCACGGACTCCGGTTCCGGGGCCATGCCGCCCGCGGCCTGCCCCGGCGCCGGCGATAAGAAGGGGGCGCCAACAGGATGTTCTGTCCCGGCGCTATTCAACAGCACGACACGGATGGTTCAACACCCGAGAGGGGGAGACGTATGGGTATGACCCGTTGGTCCCGCAAGGGCATCAGCATTCGTTCCGCGTTGCTCGCGGCCGGCGCAAGCTCCGGCCTGCTCCTGGCCACGCTCCCGGCCCATGCCGCCCAGTTCGACGTCGGACCGGTTTCCGGCAGCGTGGACACCACCATCTCGCTGGGCCTGTCGTATCGCACGGAGCCCCGCGCCGACAGCATGATCGGCAAGGCGAACCTGAACCCGGCCCTGGCCCTGGTCGACGTGAGCCAGTATCCCGCAAACATGCCGCCGAACGGGTCGGCCCTCTGGCGGCAGTGGGCCTACGGCCCCGGCAGCTTCGGGCTGAACTCCGATGACGGCGACCTCAACTACCCGAACCACCACTGGATCTCGCAGATCCTGAAGGTCAGCCAGTCCCTGCAGATGAGCTACAAGAACTACGGCATGTTCGTGCGGGGCTACTACTTCTACGACTTCGTCAACACCAACTTCAAGAACAACCCCCTGACAGCACAAGCGGCGGAAGGAGATACCTACCGGCCCGCGTCCGCCGAGAAGCGCATCGGGCATCGCGGCCAGCTGCTGGACGCCTACCTGTACGGCACCTGGCAGCCGGGCGGGCACTACCTGAACGTGCGCGTCGGCAACCAGGTGGTCAACTGGGGCGAGAGCACCTTCCTCGCCTTCGGCCTGAACCGCAACAACCCCGTCGACGTCTCGGCGATTCACCAGCCGGGCACGAAGGTCAAGGACATCCTGCTGCCGGTGCCGCAGGTGTTCGCCAGCCTGCAGGTGACCAACTCGTTCTCCGTGGCCGGCTACTGGCAGTGGGCCTGGAGAAAGAGCTACCTGGACCCGTCCGGCAGCTACTTCTCGAGCGGGGATCCCGCCGGCGTGGGCGGCAACTACATCACCCTCGGCACGGCGCAGTACACCAGCCCGATCGCCGTTGCCAACGGTGCCATCACCCCGCGCGGGCCGAACGACACCAACAACAACCACAACATGTACGGGCTGAAGCTCGACTACGTGTTCCCGAACATGACCGAGGTCGCGTTCTACGCCGAGCGCAACGACATGAACGTGCCGATCCTGAACTACCGGGCTTCGACGCTGGACCTGACCGCTGCGAACCCGGCGGGCGCGTACCCCACGGCCATGTACTACTTCAGCTATCCCAAGGGCATCGACACGCTGGGCGCCAGCTTCAACACGCTGGTGGGCAACATGTCGCTGGCCGGCGAGCTGTCATACACCCCCGATCAGCCGATGCAGATCGACGGCACCGGGGAGATCTACGCCGCGCTGTCGCCGCTGGCCGCGCCGGACCCGTCGCTGAACCCGCTCTACACGAGCCCCGCGGTCGGCGGGTATCCGTACGGCTTCTTCAACAACTTCATCTCCGGGAAGAGCACGGCGGCCCCGGGGAGCTACGTCAAGGGCTACCGGCGCGAGCACTTCTGGCAGCTGGACCTTACCGGCACCTACCTGTTCGGGACCGGCAACTGGTTCAACGCCAATTCGGTCGTCGTGCTGGGCGAGGTCGGCGCGGACTACGTTCCCAACCTGCCCGCCCAGAGCAAGGTGCGCTTCGCCACGTCCGGGATCTACGTCAAGGGCGGCACCACAAGCCAGGCCAGCGGCGATGTCGTCGCCAACCCCACGACGGTACCGAACAGCGACTTCGCCAACAGCTTCGCCTACGGCTACCGCCTGCTGATCCAGCCCGACTACGAGGCCTTCCTCGGGTCGTCCTGGGCATTCAAGCCGACGCTGTTCTGGAGCCAGGACGTGCGCGGCACGACCCCCGGCCCGATGTCGAACTTCGTCGAGGGCAACAAGAGCGCCAGCATCTCGGCGGACTTCAGCTACCACAGCCAGTGGGACCTGTCCGTCGGCTACAACGCGTTCTGGGGCTCCAACAACGCCTACCGCGACCGCAACTACGTCTCGGCGAGCGTTTCCTACTCGTTCTGAGCACGTAACGGCCCTTGTGGAGGTGGCCGGCTCCGGCCGGCCGCCTTCTTTCTCCCCGCGACCCGCAGTTCCCGCCCCGCTCCCCGCCGCACCCGCGTCCCGGCTGCCCGAATCAGGGCACGCACCGGCGTCCGCGCGGTCAAACAACCCAAAGAACCGATTGCGCCGGGCTTCCCTACCCCGCCCACGGCGGCCCCCTTCATCTTGCCCGGGGGCCCGGACACGTCCCTGCTGACGGAAGGAGGAGACAAACATGGGCACCGAAAACGCAGCCTCGGCCGGCCTCCGCAACCCGGTCCTGAGACTGCTCTGGCACCGCCAGCTCGACGGCTACCCGGGCGACGCGCGGCGCTACACCAACCTCGCGATCGTGGTGGTGGTGACCATCACACTCTATTACCAGCTCTACGTCGCCGGCGCCGTGGCGCCCTCGATCCTGCGCGACTACGGGATGTCGTTCCTGTTCTTCGTCAACCTGCTGGTGGTGACCAACGTGCTGGGCGCGTTCGCGTCGCTGCTGGCCGGCCTGGCCGACCGCTGGGGTCGTGCCAACATGGTTACCTGGGGGCTCGCCCTGACCACCGTCCTGACCCTGTTCGCCGTGCCCAACATGCCGGACAAGTGGTCCTTCGCCGCCGTGGTTTCCGTGGTCGGCTTCGTGGAGGGGATCATCCTGGTCGCGACACCGGCGCTGGTGCGCGATTTCTCGCCGCAGCTGGGACGCGCTTCCGCCATGGGCTTCTGGACCCTGGGACCGGTGGCGGGCAGCCTGGTCGTGGCAGAGGTATCGAGCCACACGCTCCCGGTGTTGCACGCCTGGCAGGACCAGTTCGTCATCTGCGGCATCGCCAGCGCGGTGGTGTTCCTCATCGCCCTGGTCGGTCTGCGGGAGCTGGCGCCCGGACTGCGCGATCAGCTGATGGTGAGCGTCCAGGATCGCGCGCTAATCGAGGCGCGGGCCCAGGGCGTCGACATCGACGAGAGCCTGCGCCATCCCTGGCGCCAGATGCTGCACTTCGACATCATCGGATCGGCCTTCGCGATCAGCGTGTTCCTGCTGATCTACTACACGGCGGTGGGATTCCTGGTCATCTATCTGACCACCATCTACGGCTTCAGCGAGTCCCAGGCCAACGCGCTGGGCAACTGGTTCTGGGCCTTCGACGCCGGGGCCCTGATCGTCACCGGCGCGGTGTCGGACTGGATCGGCGTGCGCAAACCCTTCATGCTCGCCGGAGCGGTCGGCGCCATCGTGATGACCATCCTGTTCCTGCGCACCACCCAGCACCCCTCCACCACGTTCTTCTCCCTGGCAGGGATCTTCAGCCTGCTCGCCATGTGCCTGGCGATTGTCTACGCGCCGTGGATGGCCAGCTTCACGGAGACCGTGGAGCGCCGCAATCCCGCGCTCACGGCGACCGGCCTCGCCGTGTGGGGCTGGATCATCCGCGCGGTGATCGCGAGCGCCTTCTTCGCCCTTCCGTTCGCGGTGCACTCGGTGACGCCACTGGTCAATCACGGCACCCAGGTAGCCCGCGCCGCCAAGGCCGCGGGTGCCCAGGACAAGCTTGTCCGGGCCCACCCGAAGCTGCTGCATCGGGTACTGCGCTACCCGCCCGACGCCGTCCCCCATGCGCTCGAGCAGAACGCCCGCGCCGCCATCGGCGCCTCGGCCCTGGCCTCGGTCGAGAAGGTGCGCGACGACCTCAACGTCCTGCGTCGCTACGGCCCCGCCGTCAAGCATGCGGAACAGGCGGAAGCGACCCAGTGGCAGGACTGGTGGTGGATCTGCATCGGCGGCGAGGCGGTCTTCATCCCGCTCATCTTCGTCATGGCGGGTCGCTGGAGCCCGCGCAGGGCGCGCGAGGACGCCCGCGCGCACAAGCAGCAGGTGCAGCGCGAAATCGAGGCCCTGTCCGGAACATCGGAAAGCGGACCGTAGGTGCTTCGACAAGGGAGGGCCGTTTGCCGGCGCGGAATCAAGGGCGGCCTTGAAGAAGGCCGCACAAGCCATTGATTGTGGTCGGGGCGGCAGGATTCGAACCTGCGACCCCCAGCACCCCATGCTGGTGCGCTACCAAGCTGCGCTACGCCCCGACGGAAGGTACGAAACCGAGATCCATGATACCGGACTGCGCGCCGGCAATAAAGCAATCCGGGGAAACAACCCCGCCATTCCGGGGCGTGCGGCCTCCGGCCGCGGAGCCGCCGCAACGCTCCGCCGCCTGCCCGCTATCGCTTCAGGATATGCAGCAGGTCCTCCAGCTCGGACCGGATCTGTCGCGCGACCTGCTGGGCGTGGTGCACGTCTTCCCGGGCGTCGTCGCTCGCCAGGCGCTGCCGCGCCCCGCCGATGGTGAAGCCTTCCTCGTACAGCAGGCTCCGGATCTGGCGGATCAGCAGCACGTCGTTATGCTGGTAGTAGCGCCGGTTGCCGCGCCGCTTGACGGGCCGCAGGTGCGGGAACTCCTGTTCCCAGTAACGCAACACGTGCGGCTTCACGCCGCAGAGCTCGCTTACCTCGCCGATGGTGAAGTAGCGCTTGCTGGGAATCGGCGGCAGTTCGTCGTTATTTCCCGGTTCCAGCATATGCTTCCACCCGCGTCTTCAGCTTCTCTCCGGGCCGGAAGGTCACCACGCGGCGCGCGCTGATCGGGATCTCTTCCCCCGTCTTCGGGTTGCGTCCCGGCCGCTCGTTCTTGTCGCGCAGGCCGAAGTTGCCGAAGCCCGAGAGCTTCACCTCGTCGCCGGCCTCAAGAGACGCGCGGATATGCTCGAAGAACAGGTCGACCAGCTCCTTGGCCTCTCTCTTGTTCAACCCCAGTTCGGAGAACAGGCTCTCCGCCATCTCCGCTTTGGTTAACGCCATAACCTACTCTCTTATTTTTGCGTTGAGATCGTCGCGCAGCCCGGCGAGGACCCGTCCGATCAGTGCGTCAACTTCAGGGTCTTCAAGAGTGCGCGAAGAATGCTGGAAAATCAAGCCTAAAGCTATGCTTTTTCGACCGGAATCTATACCGGCGCCACGATAGACGTCGAAGACCATCACCTCGGCGAGCAGCTCCGGCACGGCGTCGCGGGCCACCCGCGTCACCGCCCCGGCCGGGACCGCCTCGTCCACCACCACGGCGATGTCGCGCCGAACCGCCGGGTAGCGCGACGGCGGCATGAACCGCGGCAGCCGCCCGGCGCCCAGCGCGTCCAGCTCCAGCTCGAACAGCACCGGGGCCACGGGCAGGTCGAGATCGCGCGCGAGCCGCGGGTGCAGCGCGCCCAGCCAGCCGAGGGTCCGCTCGCCTCCGCCTTCCTCCAGCACCAGCCGTGCCGCCTGGCCCGGATGCAGCGCACCGTGCCGGGCGGCACGGCAGACCAGTGCCCCGCGCTGCAGCGACGGCGCCAGCAGCGCCTCCACGTCACCCTTGATGTCGAAGAAGTCCGCCGCCCGCCGTTCCCCCGCCCACTGTTCCGGCCACACGGGCCCGCAGGCGAGGCCGGCAAGCATGGCGGTCTGCTCGAGCCCCCGGTCGGTCACCACGAAGCGCTGGCCGCTCTCGAACAGCCGCACACGCTCCTGCTGGCGGTTGAGATTGTGGCGCAGGGCGCCGATCAGCCCCGGCCACAGGCTGGTGCGCATGCGGCTCATCCCGCTGGAAATCGGGTTTGCCAGATCCAGCGCCCGGGCCTCCGGGTCCAGCACCGACTGCAGCGACGCGTCGACGAAGCTGTAGGTAATGGCCTCGCGGTATCCCCGGTCCACCAGCACCCGGCGCAGCCGCTGCAGCGAGACCAGGTTCTCGCTGCGCGGCACCACCGCCAGGCCGGCGCGTGGACGCCTGCCCGGCAGGCTGTCGTAGCCGTGCACCCGGGCGACCTCCTCGATCAGGTCAGCCTCGATCGCGATGTCGTAGCGGTGCGCCGGCGGCTCGACGCGGAGCGCCCCATCCCCGCGCCGGCAGCGCATCCCCAGGCGTTCCAGAATCGCGCGGGCGTCCGGGAGTGCCACCTCGGTCCCGAGGATACGGTTCAGCCGTTCCTGTCTCAGGCGCACGGGCTCCCGCCAGGGAGCCGGTTCGCGGCCGGCCGCCACCACCGGACCCGGGCGTCCGCCGACGATCCCGAGCAGCAGTTGCGTGGCCCGTTCGATGGCCCGCACCTGGATGGTCGGATCGACGCCCCGCTCGAAGCGGTGCGACGAGTCGGTATGCAGGCCGTGGCGCCGGGCGCGGCCGCTGATCGCCTCGGGGGTGAACAGCGCGCTCTCGAGGAAGATGTCCCGGGTGGCCGAACCCACCGCCGTGCCGGCGCCCCCCATGATGCCGGCCAGCGCGACCGGGCCGGACGCGTCCGCGATCACCAGCGTGTCGGGCTCGGGCTCCACGCGGTCGCCGTTGAGCAGCTCCAGGGCCTCGCCGGATCGGGCCATGCGCACGGTGATGCCGCCTTGCAGGCGTGCGAGGTCGAACGCGTGCATCGGCTGGCCCAGCTCCAGCATCACGTAGTTGGTGACGTCCACGACCGGGCCCAGGCTGCGCAGGCCGCTGCGCCGCAGGCGCTCGCGAAGCCAGTCGGGCGTGCGGGATTCCGGATCGATACCCTCGAGCACCCGTCCGGCATAGCGCGGGCAGGCCGATTCGTCGTTCAGGGTGATCGCCAGGCGGCGTTCACCCGTGGCCGGGACCGGCGGCATCTCCGGCGGGGTCACCGGCGTATCGGTCAGGGCTCCGACTTCGCGGGCAATGCCGGCGATGCCGAGGCAGTCGCCCCGGTTGGGTGTCAGGTCGATCTCGATCTCGCTGTCGGCGAGCCCCAGGTAGTCGGCCAGCGGCCGCCCCACCGGGGCCTCCGGATCGAGCTCCAGGATCCCCGCGGAGGATTCGGCCAGGCCGAGCTCCGCGCTGGAACAGATCATTCCGTTGGACTCGACGCCGCGCAGCTTGGCCCGCCGGAGCTTCGTGCCGCCGGGCAGGGTCGTGCCCGCCAGCGCAACGGCCACCGCCAGCCCGGCACGGGCGTTGGGAGCACCGCAGACGATCTGCAGGGCCCCGGCCTGCCCGGCATCCACGGCGCAGACCTGCAGGCGATCGGCGTCCGGGTGCGGCGCGCAGGACTCGATGCGACCGACCACGACGCCCTGCAGCGGGGCGGCGGTCGGCGCCACCGCGTCGACCTCCAGGCCGGCCATGGTGAGCTGGCGGGCGAGCCCGTGCGTGTCCAGGCCGGGCCGGACCCACTCGCGCAGCCAGTATTCGCTGAATCTCATGCTCGCACTCGTCCGCTTGCAGCCCCGTGGCTAGCCGAACTGCCGCAGGAAACGCAGGTCGTTGTCGAAGAACAGGCGCAGGTCGCCCACGCCGTAGCGCAGCATCGCCAGCCGCTCGACCCCCATGCCGAACGCGTACCCCGTGTAGCGCTCGCTGTCGATGCCCACGTGCTCGAACACGACGGGATGCACCATGCCGCAGCCCAGGATTTCCAGCCAGCCAGTGTGCCCGCACACGCGGCAGCCCGCGCCGCCGCAGGCGACGCACTGCACGTCCACCTCGGCCGACGGTTCGGTGAAGGGGAAGTACGAAGGCCGGAACCGGACCGCCAGCTCCCGTTCGAAGAACGCCTGCAGGAAGCCATCCAGCATCCCCTTCAGATCGGCGAAGCTGACGTCCTCGTCGACGACCAGGCCCTCGACCTGGTGGAACATCGGGGTATGGGTGAGGTCGGAGTCGCAGCGGTAGACACGCCCCGGGGCGATCAGCCGCAGCGGCGGCCGGCGCTTTTCCATGGTGCGGACCTGCACCGGCGACGTATGGGTGCGCAGCAGGCGGCCGTCGTCGAAGTAGAAGGTGTCGTGCATCGCGCGCGCCGGGTGGTGCGCGGGTATGTTGAGCGCCTCGAAATTGTGGTAGTCGTCCTCGACCTCGGGCCCTTCCTCGACGGTGAAGCCCGCCGACCGGAAAAGGTCCTCCATGCGCTCCAGGGTGCGTGTCACCGGGTGCAGTCCGCCGCTCGCCTGGCCCCGCCCCGGCAACGTCACGTCGACCGACTCGGCGGCCAGGCGCGCCTCCAGCGCGTCCGCTTCCAGGGACTCGCGTGCCTCGCCCAGCCGGGCCTCCACCGCCCGCTTGGCAGCGTTGATGGCCTGCCCCGCGGCCGGCCGTTGCTCCACCGGCAGCGAGCCCAGCTGCTTGAGCTGTCCGGTGAGCAGTCCCTTGCGTCCGAGGTAGCGCACCCGCACGGCGTCGAGGCCCTCGAGATCGGTCACCGCGGCGATCTCCGCCTCGGCGGCCCGTTGCAGTTCCCGGATGTCCTTCACGCCTGGTCGCCCTCGATGCCCTGGGTCAATTGGCCGTGGCAGCCCCCAAAACAGAAAGGGGAAAGCCCTGTATGCCTTCCCCTTTCCGCCATGTCCGGCTGCGGACCGATCCGGGGAGCGCGGCCGCCCCGGGACCGTTCACAGGAAGGATCAGCCCGCCAGGCCGGTCTTGGCCTTCTCGGCGATCGCCGCGAACGCCGCCTTGTCGTGCACGGCAAGGTCCGCGAGCACCTTGCGGTCGACCTCGACACCGGCCTCGCGCAGGCCGTGGATGAGTCGGCTGTAGGAAAGCCCGGACTCCCGCGCCGCCGCGTTGATGCGCGTGATCCACAACGCGCGGAAATCCCGCTTGCGCTGACGGCGGTCGCGATACGCGTACTGGCCCGCCTTGGTCACCGCCTGCCGGGCGATGCGGAAGCTCTTGCGCCGGGCACCGTAATAGCCCTTGGCCTTGTCGAGGACCTTCTTGTGCCGGGCGTGGGCCTGCACGCCCCTCTTTACTCTGGACATACCTCAACTCTCCTGGCGTGATCAGCGGTACGGCAGCATCTGCCGCACCAGGCGGACGTCCGCGGAATCCACCTGGGTGGCAGAGCGCAGACGGCGCTTCCGCTTCGCGGCCTTCTTGGTGAGGATGTGGTTCTTGTAGGCGTGCGCGCGCTTGTAGCCGCCGCCGCCCGTCCGGGAGAAGCGCTTGGCCGCGCCCCGGTTGGTCTTGAGTTTCGGCATGTCCGTACTCCGCTATTCGTTGACGTCCGTCGCCGCCCGACCGGCCGCGACTACTTCTTCCGGGGTGCCAGCACCATGATCATCTGGCGGCCTTCCATCCTGGGAAACTGCTCCACGCTCGCCAGCTCCTCCAGGTCCGTGCGCACCCGCTCCAGCAGGTCGCGCCCGAGGTCCTGGTGCTGCATCTCGCGACCGCGGAAGCGCAGCGTCACCTTGGCCTTGTCCCCGTGCTCCAGGAAACGTGTCAGGTTGCGCAGTTTGACCTGATAGTCCCCTTCGTCCGTGCCCGGACGGAACTTCACTTCCTTGAGCTGGATCTGCTTCTGCTTCTTCTTCGCCGCCTGCTGGGACTTGTTCTTCTCGAACAGATACTTGCCGTAGTCCATCACCCGGCAGACCGGCGGAGTGGCGTTCGGGGAGACCTCGACCAGATCGAGCCCCGCGTCCTCGGCGATCTTGAGCGCCTCGGCGCGGTCCATGATCCCGACCTGCTCACCGTCGCTCCCGATGACGCGCAGCTTCGGCGAGCTGATCTCCTGGTTACGCCGTGCCTGTTTTATCGCAGCGATATTCTAGTCCTCCAAGCTGACCCGGCCGCGGCGTGAAACCTCGTCACGCAGTCGCTGCGTGAAGGCCTCCAGGCTCATCGCCCCGAGGTCCTTGCCCGCCCGCGTACGTACCGCCACGGAGCCGGATTCGACTTCCCGATCACCGACCACCAGCAGGTACGGGACCCGCTGGATCGTGTGCTCGCGGATTTTAAAGCCGATCTTCTCATTTCTCAAGTCCGAACTCGCTCGAAATCCCTGATTTGTCAGGCTTTCCCCCAGCTTGCGGGCGTATTCGGCCTGGCGATCGGTAATATTGAGCACCACCGCCTGCACCGGCGCGAGCCACGGCGGCAGCGCGCCGGCGTAGTGCTCCAGCAGAATGCCGATAAAACGCTCCATCGATCCCAGGATCGCCCGATGCAGCATCACGGGCACCCGGCGGCTTCCGTCCTCTGCCACGTACTGGGCGCCGAGGCGGTCGGGCATCGAGAAATCCAGCTGGATCGTGCCCAGCTGCCACACCCGGCCGATGCTGTCGCGCAACGAGAACTCGACCTTGGGGCCGTAGAAGGCACCCTCGCCGGGCTGCAGCTCCCACTCCAGCTCCTTGTCGTTGAGCGCCCGTTCCAGCGCGTGCTCGGCCCGGTCCCACAGCTCGTCCGAGCCCACCCGCTGCTCGGGCCGCGTGGACAGCTTGATCGGGATCTCGTCGAAGCCGAAGTCCCGGTAGACCCGGAACACCAGGTCGATGAACGCGGACACCTCGTCGGAGATCTGCTCCTCGGTGCAGAAGATATGGGCATCGTCCTGCACGAAATTGCGCACCCGCATCAGCCCGTGCAGCGTGCCCGAGGGCTCGTTGCGGTGGCAGGAGCCGAACTCGGCCAGGCGCATCGGCAGGTCGCGGTAGCTGCGCAGGCCATGGTTGTACACCTGCACGTGGCAGGGACAGTTCATCGGCTTGATCGCGTAGTCCCGGTTCTCCGACTCGGTGGTGAACATGTCGTCGCGGAACTTGTCCCAGTGCCCCGAGCGTTCCCACAGCGAGCGGTCCACGATTTCCGGCGTGTGGATCTCCTGGTAGCCGGCACCGCGCAGCAGCTCCCGGATGTAGTCCTGGATCAGGATGTAGATCCGCCAGCCGTGATCGTGCCAGAACACCATGCCCGGCGATTCCTCCTGGGTGTGGAACAGACCCATCAACCGCCCCAGGCGGCGGTGATCACGCTTCTCCGCCTCCTCCAGCCGCTTGAGGTAGGCGTTGAGCGCCTTGCGATCCGGCCAGGCGGTCCCGTAGATGCGCTGCAGCTGCTCGTTGCGGGAGTCGCCGCGCCAGTAGGCCCCCGCCAGCTTGGTCAGGCGAAAGGCCTTGAGCTTGCCGGTGCTCGGCACGTGCGGTCCACGGCACAGGTCGGCGAAATCGCCCTGACGGTAGATCGAGATCGCCTCGCCCTTGGGGATGTCTTCGATGATCCGGGCCTTGTACTCCTCGCCCATCTGGCGGAACATCCGAACCGCCTCGTCGCGGTCCATGACGCTGCGCGTGACGGTCTCGTCAGCCTCGACCAGCTCGCGCATGCGCTGCTCGATCCGCTCCAGGTCCTCGGGGGTGAACGGGCGGTCGTAGGCGAAGTCGTAGTAGAAGCCATCCTCGATCACCGGCCCGATGGTGACCTGGGCCTCGGGATAGAGCTGCTTCACCGCCTGCGCCATCAGGTGAGCGGTGGAATGCCGGATGACCTCGACGCCCTCCCCGTCGCGTTCGGTGACGATGGCCACCTCGGCATCGTGGTCGATGTTGTGGGAGGTGTCGACCAGCCGGCCGTCCACCTTGCCCGCCAGCGCCGCGCGCGCCAGCCCCGGCCCGATGGACTCGGCGACCTGCTGCACGGTGACGGGATGCTCGAAGCGCTTGTGGCTGCCATCCGGGAGAATGATGTCGGGCATGGATCGCTCCACAGTGGTGACCGATACGAGGGGCCACATGCATTTGTCGTCGATGCGCGGCCGGGCCGCGGCGAACGTGCGTGTCCAGCGGGAACTGGTAGGCGCGATTGGATTCGAACCAACGACCCCCACCATGTCAAGGTGGTGCTCTAACCAGCTGAGCTACGCGCCTGTCGAGGCGGGAAAAGATACCGGAATCCCCCGGTCGTGACAACCACCGCGCGGCGCTGCCGGCCGCTACCCGGTCTGCTCCTCCGGCAGCCCCAGCCCGTACGCCTTCAGGCGGGCGATCTCGTCGCGCAGCCGCGCCGCTTCCTCGAACTCCAGGTCGCGTGCGTGGCGGTGCATCTGCTGCTCGAGGCGCCGGATCTCCCTGCCCACCTCTTCCGGCGACATGGCGGCATAGCGGGACGCCTTCTCGCTGACCGCGAGCGCGGCCGGCCGCCGGCTGCCGGGGCGCTGGTAGGCCCCCTCCATCACGTCCGCCACCGCCTTGCGGATGCCCTGCGGGGTAATATCGTGCGCCTCGTTGTAGGCCTTCTGCCTGCCGCGGCGGCGTTCGGTCTCGTCGATGGCGCGCCGCATCGAGCCGGTGACGGCGTCGGCGTACATGATGGCCTTGCCGTGCACGTTGCGCGCGGCGCGACCGATGGTCTGGATCAGCGAGCGCTCCGAGCGCAGGAAGCCTTCCTTGTCCGCGTCCAGGATCGCGACCAGTGACACCTCCGGCAGGTCCAGCCCCTCGCGCAGCAGGTTGATCCCCACCAGCACGTCGAACTCGGCCAGGCGCAGGTCGCGCAGGATCTCCACCCGCTCCACGGTGTCGATGTCCGAGTGCAGGTAGCGCACGCGGGTGCCGTGCTCCTGCAGGTACTCGGTCAGGTCCTCGGCCATGCGCTTGGTGAGCGTGGTGACCAGCACGCGCTCACCCGCCCCGGCGCGCTCGCGGCACTCGCCGAGCAGGTCGTCGACCTGGGTCGCCACCGGCCGCACCTCGACCGCGGGATCCACGAGACCGGTCGGGCGCACCACCTGTTCCACCACCTCCCTGTCGGAGTGCTCCAGCTCGTAGTCGCCGGGCGTGGCGGAGACGAAGATGGTCTGCGGCGCCAGCCGTTCGAACTCCTCGAAGCGCAGCGGCCGGTTGTCCAGCGCGGAGGGCAGCCGGAAGCCGTACTCGACCAGCGTCTCCTTGCGCGAGCGGTCGCCCCGGTACATGGCCCCGAGCTGCGGGATGGTCACGTGGCTCTCGTCGATCACCAGCAGGGCATCGTCGGGCAGGTAGTCGAACAGAGTGGGCGGGGGCTCGCCGGCCCGACGCCCGGAGAGGTAGCGCGAGTAGTTCTCGATGCCCGAGCAGTACCCCAGCTCCAGGATCATCTCCATGTCGAAGCGGGTGCGCTGCTCCAGCCGTTGCGCCTCGACCAGCTTGCCGGCCTCGCGCAGGTCCGCCAGGCGCCCGGTCAGCTCGACCCGGATCTGGTCCACCGCATCCAGCAGCGTCTGGCGGGGCGTGACGTAGTGGGTCTTCGGGTAGACGGTCACCCGGGGCACCCGCCGGACGACCTGCCCGGTCAGCGGATCGAAGTAGCTGAGGCTCTCGATCTCGTCGTCGAACAGCTCCACGCGCACCGCGTCGCGGTCCGACTCCGCCGGGTAGATGTCGATGATGTCGCCCCGCACCCGGTAGGTGCCGCGCGCCAGCTCGACCTCGTTGCGGGTGTACTGCAGGTCGGTGAGCCGGCGCAGGATGTCACGCTGGTTCACCGGGTCGCCCCGCACCAGGTGCAGCACCATGCTGAGGTAGGCCTGGGGATCGCCCAGGCCGTAGATCGAGGAGACGCTGGCCACGATCACGGTGTCACGCCGCTCCAGCAGTGCCTTGGTCGCCGACAGCCGCATCTGCTCGATGTGCTCGTTGATCGACGCGTCCTTCTCGATGTAGGTGTCCGACGACGGCACGTAGGCCTCGGGCTGGTAGTAGTCGTAATAGGACACGAAGTACTCCACGGCGTTGTCCGGGAAGAACTCCCGCAGCTCGCCGTAGAGCTGGGCCGCCAGCGTCTTGTTGGGCGCCAGCACCAGCGTCGGTCGCTGCACCTGCTGGATCACGTTGGCGATGGTGAAGGTCTTGCCGGAGCCGGTCACCCCCAGCAGCGTCTGCTGCGCCAGGCCGGCCTCGATGTTGTCCACCAGCGCGCGGATCGCTTCCGGCTGGTCGCCGGATGGCTGGTACTCGGACTTCAGGGTGAATCGTTCGGTCATGGGCCCGCGACAGGTGGATGGCGGCGAAGTGGAGGCCGCTGCCTCGTGCATCGGCCGATGTCAGGTCCTACAATACTAACGCAGTCGATGGCAATGCCACGCCGGAAGGCGCGGTGTCCGGCGATGGCGGCGCCGGGCTCGCCCCGGGACAGTGTCGCCGCCGATCCCCCGGCACGCCCTGCTTCCGCGCCTTCCGCGGTTGGCTGCCGCCGTCGGCCCGGCTGGCGACACGCTTTCCCGCCACTTTTCAAGACGACCCCGGGAGTAGAACCTTGAGCATCGAACTGTCCGACCGCGTCCAGAGAATCAAGCCATCGCCCACCCTCGCCGTGACGGCGCGGGCCGCGGAGCTCAAGGCCGAAGGACGCGACATCATCGGGCTGGGCGCCGGCGAGCCGGACTTCGACACTCCGGAGCACATCAAGCAGGCGGCGATCCAGGCCATCCGGGACGGCAAGACCAAGTACACCCCCGTCGACGGCACGCCCGGACTCAAGGATGCCGTGATCGACAAGCTCCGACGCGAGAATGGCCTGGAATATACCGGCGACCGGATCCTGGTCTCCTGCGGCGCCAAGCAGAGCTTCTTCAACATGTGCCAGGCCCTGCTCAATCCCGGCGACGAGGTCCTGATCCCGGCGCCCTACTGGGTGTCCTATCCGGACATGGTGCTGGTGGCGGACGGCAAGCCCGTAGTGATCGAGACCGGCAAGGAGTCCGCCTTCAAGATCACGCCGGCACAGCTGGACCGGGCCATCACCTCGCGCACCCGCCTGCTGGTGCTGAACAGTCCCTCCAACCCGAGCGGCAAGGCCTACTCCCGCGCGGAGCTCGAGGCGCTGGGGGAGGTGCTGGCAAAGCACCCGCAGATCCTGGTCGCGACCGACGATATCTACGAGCACATCCTCTGGACGGGCGAGCCGTTCCAGGACATCGTCACCGCCTGCCCGGAGCTGGTCGATCGCGGCATCGTGCTCAACGGCGTCTCCAAAGCCTACGCCATGACCGGCTGGCGCATCGGCTATGCCGCGGGGCCGGCGAACCTCATCGCGGCCATGAAGAAGGTGCAGTCGCAGAGCACCTCCAACCCCGCCTCCATCTCCCAGGCGGCCGCCGAAGCCGCGCTGCGGGGCGACCAGGGCTGCGTGGCGGAGATGGTCAAGGCCTTCCGCGAGCGCCACGACTACGTGCACGAGGCGCTCAATGCCCTCCCGGACGTGGACTGCCTGCCCTCGGACGGCACCTTCTACGCGTTCCCGGATTTCAGCCGGGTGATCGCCCGGCTCGACGGCGTGCAGGACGACGTCCAGCTCGGCGAGTACTTCCTGAACGAGTGCGGCGTGGCCCTGGTCCCGGGATCGGCCTTCGGAGTCCCCGGACACATGCGCCTGTCCTTCGCCACCAGCATGGAGAACCTCAGGGACGCGCTGGGCCGCATCGACAAGCTGCTGCAGCGCTGACGGGCCAGCGCCTTTATTGACGCCGGCCGGCACCACGGCTAATATTCGGAGCCTTTCGCGGCCGACGAGAGGCCCGAACATTCCCCGGTAGCTCAGTCGGTAGAGCGGGTGACTGTTAATCACCATGTCGGCGGTTCGAGCCCGTCCCGGGGAGCCACAAATCAGGGGGTTGCGTCGCATGGCGCAACCCCCTTCATGATTGGTTCGAAGACCGCGGCACGACCATGGAAGGGCGGGTGCGCAAGGGCCGTGTCTGCCGGAACGCCCTTGCCTTCGGCAGGGAAGCGCTTCGCGTCCCCGGAGCCCGACCGGGCGCGCATTACTCCCGGCCGGATTCGGTTTCCTTCTCCGAGGGCGCGCAGGCCGGGCGCGGCCTCGAGGGGTCGAGCACTTCACCGCAAAGGCGTTCGTGCGCGGCGGAGAAGAACCCCGACCAGCTCCCGCACGTGCAGGCAAGGTGGTCCAGGTCTTCCAGCGGCACCCCGCGGGAGAACAGCCAGGCGAGCTCGCGCAGCGCCCGGTCCGTGTCCCAGTAGCGGCATCCCTGCCGCTTCAGGCGCCGCTCCAGACGGAAGCGGATGCGCTGCAACTTCTGATGAGTGTATGGCATGCGGGAAGCATCTCACGCTCAGATGACCGGCTCACGACATCGTCGGGTCGGACCTGTTGCTCCGGCGACGGTCCAGGCGTACCAGCACCCGACGCGAATCGTCCGTCGAGGCCGCGTGCCGGGAGGTGTCCGCCGCTGCCGCAACCACCGGCCGCGGGCGGCGATGGCATGCCGTGACACTGTACCCGTGTCACCGACGCGCGGGTTTGAGCCAGGTCAATCCCTGTTCGACGGGGGATGGAACTTCCAGCGCAGTGGCGTGGCAGTGCAGACGCTGCGGACGTCGGCGGAAGACGCGCCGGTGCCGGCCCGGCGGATGCAACGGGACGGCTGCCGCACCGGCGCAATGAAGTCCTTCAGCGGCTGACTCCGCGCCGCCACCCCGCGCCCGCCCTGCCCCGGGTCCGCCTGCCGTTGTGCCGCAGCCAGTCCAGCAGCCTGCCCGTGTCGATCAGCCGGAGCGGGCGGCCGCCATCGCCGCCACGCGCAACCAGCCGGGGAGCCCGCCCCGCGACGTCCCCCAGCGCCAGGGCCAGCGCCGCGGTAGCCTTGAACGGCCGGCGCGGCAGGAGCAGCGCGAATACCTCGTCGTCATCGGCCATGAGACCGGCGTCGGAGAGACGGCGGCGGACCAGGTCCACCTGCTGTGACAACGGGCGACTCTGGAGGGACCTCTGCTCGGACCGCGGCATCGGCACGGGCAGGCGGCGCTGCCGGACGGGGTCGAGACATCCGGGAATCCCGCTCCGCTCCAGAAGCCTTCCGAGCGCCCGGACCTGCTCACGGTTCAGGGGTCCATCCAGGTTGAACAGCGTCATCCCCCGCTTCCCCTCGCGGTGGCCGCGCTCCGGCATACGTCTGATTCCCCGTCCCATCGGCGGGCCCGGACACCCATCCCGGGCGTGCTCCATCCAGGTGCAGCCCCGTCCGACGGACGTGCCCCGCGGCGCGGGCCTCTCCGCGGCAGTCCCGCATGTGCAGCTGTGCCCTTACAGCGTCCCTGCAAGGTACTGCAGCACTCCCGCCGGCGGCGTTGCAGGGGAGAAGCGCGCCGTGCTCCAGCCGACACTGTCCGCCCAGGCCCAGACCGACACGCCCCGGAACAGCGCATCCGACCGCGCGCCGGCGGCCTGGATGGCATTAATCGCGGCTTCCACGTACGAGAGCTGTCCGTCCGGCGCGCTGCCGCCGCTGCAGGCCGATCCCGTGCAGCTGGCGTACTCGTGGTAGGTGGCGGACGCCGGTACGGCGAACGCGTATGGAACGTCCAGCGCATCGGCGTACTGCCGGGTACGGCTCGCCTCGTCCAGGGCGGCCTGACGATACCCGGCGACTGGCGTACGCGTCCCGGCGGGCTGCGACGACAGGTCGTAGAGCGGGTCGATGACGTAGACGTTGCCGGCAACCGCCGCGATGTCCGCGACGTTCCGGCCCTCCGCCGTGCCCGGCTGCATGTCGTGCGCGGGCAGGAACACGGAGAAGAACCGGCCACCCGGGTGATTCCGGTCCTTGCATCCCGCCACGGCGCCCGCGAAGTCCCGGGCGATCCGGCGGTAGAAGTAATACTGGCCGTTCCTGGTGGAGACGTCGAACGGCTCCAGGTCGAACTGCACGCCGTCGACGTACGGATCGCTGCACATGCGCCGGGCGACCTTGTCGGCGAAGGCCCCCGCCTGCTCCGGGGACAGATCGTCGAAGCCCTCGAGGTAGCCGCTGCCGGAGACGACGCCGTCGATCGTCGGTGCAAGCAGCGGCCGCCTGCCAAGCGTGGCGGCGCTGATTCCGGTCGCGTACGCCAGGGTCGCCGCGCCGGTGGGTTGGTCACCCGAGCCGACGAGCCCGTTGATCAGGGCACCGCTGAGGGAGTCGAGCGCGTACGAAAGCTTGAAATCCGCCGGCTGGCACAGGGCCGCGTCGCCGTTGGGGCAGTACATCTCCATGTCGCCGCCATAGGGATGGACCAGTCCGATCCGCTCGCGGGCATCCGCCAACAGGTTGTACTGGTTCAGGGCGTCGACGAAGTGGCCGGCCTCGAGGCGCCCCTGGCTGTCGCGTGGATCGTAGACCCACGCGGCGTTCGCCCGCGGCGGGAACACGGCATCGCCGCTGCCGGCCGTGGAAGAAGCCGCCGCGGTCTGTCCCGGTGGGGACGTCGAGCCGCTCTTGCCGCCCTGACAGCCGCACAGTCCGAGGATGGCGATCACGATCAGCACAAGTGCGGACCGCACGGGGGGCCGGCCGGGACGGAGCCGGACACTCTGCAGGGATGTATTCCGGAACAATTTTCGACGTGAAGGTGACCGTTACTGTCGTTATGCGACCCGTTCCGGGCCGCCGGAGCAGGTCCACGGTACGTCGTCATGCGCACCGCCGCCGGCCCCTGTTCGGGCACGCTGCATGCCGCCCGGCGCCGGTACCCTGCCGGCACATCCCTGCATGACGCCGAGGGCAGGACTGGTCTCTGCCGCACCCTTGGGTACAGGCTACCGGCTGATCAACGATGACGCTAGGCTTTTTCAATGCGCCGGAGCCGGAACACTGATCCGGATCAAAAGTCGGCCGTCAGCCCGATCCCGTAGCCGTGGCTGTGGAGCTTGATGCGGTTTCCGTCCTCGCGGCTCTGCTCGTTCTGCCGGTAGTAACGGTCGAACCAGTACACCCGCAGCCGCCAGCTGCCGGAAAGCCGGCCGCTCAGGCCCAGCTGTTCCCGCCACTGTGTCTGGTCGACGGTCACCGCCCCGCCCTCGTGGCGCAGGCTGTACACGCGGGGAAGTCGTCCCGCCGTGGCGTCCGCCATCAGCCGCACCCGCCGTCCCAGCGGATAGCGCAGATGCACGCCGAGTGTCGGCACGGGCAGCTCCTGGGCGATGAAGTCCTCCTTGGTCTCGTGCCCGACGCTGGTGGGCGCGATCGGACCGTTCAGGCGAAAGTTCAGTCCGGTATAGGCCAGGCCCACGCTGCTCCACAGACCGCCGCCCCGGCCGAAGTCGACCAGCCGGCGCCAGTAGGCGCCCCGCAGCGCGAAGAAGTCCCTGTAGTAGGTGATGGTCTCCAGGCGTCCCGGTGCGATCGTCGTCCCGTTGAACAGCACGGGCGCGGCCAGGTCGGTGCCGCCGCGGATGGTCGAGACGCTGAGGGACATGTGCACCGAGTTGACATCGCCGAAGTCGCGCCACGCGCCGAGGCGCAGCGTATGCCAGCGGTTCGCGATGCGTCCCATGTGCAGCTGCGTGCCCTGAATGCCGTTCTCGCGTACCTGCACCCAGCCGCCCGGGGTGCCCGTCTCGCCCTCGATCAGACCGTGCCAGCGGCCGGCGGCGCAGGCCAGACCGGACATCCCCAGCACAAGGGGCAGCGCCAGTCCCAGGCGGCCCGCTGCCCGAAGGCGCCGCCCCGCCCTCCTCCGGCGGAAGATCCGTGCAACTGTGGTCATGGTCGACTCCTCGACACGCCCGGCGCGCCCGGCCGGGCCGGCAAATGGCCGTCGCGGGCAGGGCGCCACGCACCCGGCCCGGCGCCGCACCCGCGCACGTCCCTGTTGACCTGTTCCGGCCGCCGCGGTTCGGCAGGCAGGCGCGTTCCCGGCGTGCCGGCACCCCGCTCCGGGCGACCCGGCCGCGACTCAGCGCATGCCGAGCCGGCGCAGGTTCGCCGGGGTGAAGTAGGAATCCGCCAGGTGCGTGGGCAGGGGGATCCCCTGCGGCTTCTGGCTGGTCAGCCCGCCCACGAAGTAGCGTCCGGAGGTGAGGTCGTTGAAGGTGGCCAGCGCGGCGCCGACCTCCGGGATCACGTACGCCGTCCCCAGGTAAGCCTGCTCCACTCGCCACAGGTTGCCGCGGGTGTCGTACAGGTCCCCCACGGCGATGTTCCAGCTGTCCTCGTCCAGGTAGAAGACGCGCTTGCTGAACACGTTGCGGTAGCCGTTCCGGAGCGTGGCCTGCACCACCCAGACCCGGTGCAGCTCGTAGCGCACCAGGTCCTGGTTGATGTGGTGGGCCTGGATCACCTTGTCGTAGGACGTGCCGGGCAGCGCGATCTGGTAGTTGTTGTAGGGGATGTACATCTCCTTCTTGCCGAGCAGCTTCCACTTGTCCTGCTCCAGCGAGCCGTTCCACATGTTGACCATATCGTCGGTGATCAGACCGTCGGAGTGGGTGCCGGTGGTGTTGTCGAAGCGCACGTTCGGGGCCCGTCGCACCCGGCGCTGGCCGGGATTGTAGATCCACGCGCTGCGGTGCTGCTTCTCCAGGTTGATCGGCTCCCACACCAGCAGCACGTTGCCCGCCAGCCGCGCCGGCGAGACCACCTGGGAGATCAGGTAGACGTTCATGTTCTTGTGCTGCTTCAGCGTCTCCGGCGTCATGCCGAGGCGGTTGTACCAGAACTTGATGCGTACGATGTTGCCGACCAGGTAGTAGCTCCCGTCCTGGGAGACGATCGCGTTCGCCTCGTGCACGATGGCCGCGTTGGGAAAATGCCAGGCAAGCATGTGGTTCCACATGACCTGCGGCGCGCTCTGCGGGATCGGGAACGGGAAGCCCACGGCCGCGTTCTCGACCCCGTTCAGCCCGTGCAGGGTCGCGCGCGTCGCGTTCCTGCGCGTCGCCGCGTAAACCTCCTTCGGGTACGCCGCGCTGCGCCGGGTCGGATAGATGTTCATCCTGAAGTCCTTGTAGTGCCTGAACATCGCGATCAGGCCCGCGGGCAGGTGGTCGGCATATTTCTGATAGTTCTGCGAGGTGATCGTGAACTCGATCTTGTCGCTGGCATAGGGGTTCGGCAGCGCCCGGTCGCCCCAGGCGTCGAAATAGCGCTTGAGGAAATCCACCACGTCGTCGCTGAACTTGATCTGCGGCATCTGCGACTTGACGCTGCCGGGGTAACGGCCGAGACCGCCCGTCCAGGGCGGGATCTTGCCGTCCTTGCTGCCCGCCATCTCGGCCCCCACCGGGGTCAGCGTCTTGCCCAGCTGCGCGGCCTGCTCCGGGCTCACCTTCGCCAGCGCCGTGCACGCGACCAGCCACAGCACCGCCCCTGCCGCCGCGGCGGCGACCCTTGCCTTGATCATGGGATCGCTCCTCCGGTCCTTCCCTGTCGGTCATCGGGCAAGACGGCAGGTTCTCGTCTCCCGGCGATGCCTGCCTGGCGCCTCGCGGCTGCCGCGTCCCTTCCCCCATCATTGGCCGCTGCCGCAGGATGTCAAGCGCTCGCCGCCGGAACACGGGCGCCCGGGGATCAGCGTCTGCCGAGACGCCGCAGGTTCGCGGGCGTGAAGTAGGAATCCGCCAGGTGCGTGGGCCTGGGCACGCCCTGGGGCTTCTGGCTGGTCAGCCCCGCGGCCTCGTAGCGTCCGGAGGTCAGGTCGTTGTACGTGGTCAGCGCGGCGCCGACCTCCGGCACGATATAGGCGGTGCCCAGGTAGGCCTGCTCGACCCGCCACAGCTTGCCGCGCTTGTCGTAGAGGTCCCCCACGGCGATGTTCCAGCTGTCCTCGTCCAGGTAGAAGACGCGCTTGCTGTAGATGTCCCGGTAGCCTTTTTTCAGGGTCGCCTGCACCACCCAGACCCGGTGCAGCTCGTAGCGCACCAGGTCCTGGTTGATGTGGTGGGCCCGGATCACCTTGTCGTAGGACGTGCCCGGCCTGGCGATGGCGTAGTTGTTGTACGGGATGTACATCTCCTTCTTGCCCAGCAGCTTCCAGTTGTACTGCTGCAGCGAGCCGTTCCACATGTTGACCATGTCGTCGGTGACGAGCCCGTCGGAATGGGTGCCGGTGGTGTTGTCGAAGCGCACGTTCGGGGCCCGCCGCACCCGGCGCTGGCCGGGATTGTAGATCCACGCGCTGCGGTGCTGCTTCTCCAGGTTGATCGGCTCCCACACCAGCAGCACGTTGCCCGCCAGCCGCGCCGGCGAGACCACCTGGGAGATCAGGTAGACGTTCATGTTCTTGTGCTGCTCGAGCTTCTTCGGCGTCATGCCGAAGCGGTCGTACCAGAACTTGACCCGGACGGTGTTTCCGACCAGGTAGTAGCTGCCGCTCTGGGAGACGATCGCGTTCGCCTCGTGCACGATGACCGAGTTCGGGAAGTGCCAGCCCAGCATGTGGTTCCACATGACCTGCGGTGCGCTCTGCGGGATCGGGAACGGGAAGCCCACGGCCGCGTTCTCCACCCCGTTCAGCCCGTGCAGCGTCGCACGGGTGGCATTCTTTCGGGTGGCCGCATACACCTTCTTCGGGTACGCCGCGCTGCGCCGGGTCGGGTAGATCTTCATCCTGAAGTCCTTGTAGTGCCTGAACATCGCGATCAGGCCCGGGGGCAGGTGGTCGGCGTACTTCCGGTAGTTCTTCGAGGTAATGGTGAACTTGACCTTGTCATTGCCATACGGGTTGGGCAGGGCCTTGTCTCCCCACTCGTTGTAGTAGCGGGTCAGGAACGCCACCAGGTTCCCCTTGTACTTGATGTCGGGCAGCCGTGATTTCACGCTCGCGGGGTAGCGGCTCAGTCCGCCGGTCCAGGGCGGGATCCGGCCGTCCTTGCTGCCGGCCCGGGTCGCCCCGACCGGCGTCAGCGTCTTGCCCAGCTTCTCCGCCTTCTGCGGCGAGACCCTCGCCGCCGCTCCGCTCGCCACCAGTGCCAGCGCGGCAGCGGCCGTGATCGCCGCCCTCCTGCTCATGGTCATCCGGTATCTCCTCCTCGCTTCACGTCGCTCCGCAATCGGGCTCCGGAGCGCGGGACCACCGCACCCCGCACCCCTGGCCATCCTGAGCGTCGGGCCCCCGGGGCGACGCAAGCCTCACGGGAGCACGCGACGCTCCAGCAACCGCTGCATCATGGCGTCCGGTCCGACGGGCCGGCTGAACAGGTACCCCTGGCCCTCCTCGCAACGCCATTCCTGCAATGCGCGCCACTGGGCCTCGGTCTCGATGCCCTCCGCGATCACGTTGACCCGGAACTGCTCGGCAATGCCGAGGATGGTGCGCGTGATCGCGACGTCGCCGGCGTCCTCGGGCAAGCCGGCAGTGAATGTCTTGTCGATCTTGAGATAATCCAGGTCCATGTCCTTGAGATAGGCCAGCGAGCTATAGCCCGTCCCGAAGTCGTCCAGGGCCAGCCGCACGCCGATCTCGTGCAGCTCCCGCAGGATGCCCGGCCCGTCCACGCCCGGCTCCATGGCGGTGCCTTCCGTGATCTCCAGCTCCAGGGCCCCCGCCGGGAGACCCGCCCGCTCGATGCTCGCGGCGACCCGGCGCGCCAGGTCGGGACGGCGGAACTGGACCGGTGACAGGTTCACCGACATCCGGAAGGAGGCGAAGCCGCGGTCCTGCACGTGGCGCGCATAGCGACAGGCCCGCTCCAGCGCCCATTCCCCGATCGCAACGATGCTGCCGCTCTCTTCGGCCAGGGGGATGAACTCCGCCGGCGAGACCAGCCCGAGCTCCGGGTGACGCCAGCGCAGCAGCGCCTCGGCTCCGGTGATCTGCCCCGTCGCCAGGTGCACGATCGGCTGGAAGTGCAACTCGAGCTCGTCCCGCTCGAGCACCTCGTGCAGGTCGTTCTGCAGCCGCAGCGCGCGCCGCGCTCGCGCATTGAGATCGGAGGAATAGAACTGCCAGGTCTTGCGGCCCAGTTCCTTGGCCCGGTACATCGCGGAATCGGCGTTACGCAGCAGCGCCTGCATGTCGGCGCCGTCGCCGGGGAAACAGGCGATGCCGATGCTGGCGGACGTGTAAAGGGTGTGCCCGTCCACGCGGAACGGACGCTGGAACTCCACGCCGATGCGCTCCGCGACGACCCCGGCGTCGTTCGCGTCGGCCAGGTTCCCGAGCACCAGGGCGAACTCGTCGCCGCCGCGCCGTCCGACCACGGCAGGGGCCGTCACGCACTCGCGCAGGCGCTCGCCCACTGCCGCGAGCAGCGAATCGCCGACCGCGTGCCCCAGGGACTCGTTGACCGGCTTGAAACGGTCCAGGTCCAGCAGCATCACCGCCGCGCCGCGCCGCCGCCCGCGCGCGTCGCGGATCGCCTCGCCGCCGCGGCGCATGACCAGCGCGGCGTTGGCCAGTCCGGTTACCGGGTCGTGGTGGGACAGGAACTCGACCCGCTCCTCGTAGTGCCGGAAGACGCTCAGGTCCGAAAAGACCACCACGTAGTGGCTGGTCCGGCCCTGCTCGTCGCTCACGCGGCTGACGCTGTACAGCCCGGGGAACGCGGCGCCGTCGCGGCGCCGGTTCTGCAGCTCCCCGTGCCAGCTGCCCTCGTGCTCGAGCGCGCGCAGGATGTCGGCGTACAGCCGCGGGTTGCGGTCCTCGATGACGTCCGCCGGGACCTCCCCGATGAGCTTTTCCGGCGGGAAGCCGGTAATCCCTTCGACGGCGTCATTGACATAGGTGATGCGCCAGTCCCGGTCGAGGATCACCATCCCTTCGGCGGCATTCTCCATGGCCCGCGCCAGCAGGCGGTACTCGGATTCGCGGGCGCGCTGCTCGGTGATGTCGCGGAAGATGAAGCTGGTGTGAACCTCGCCGCGACTGTCCGTGAACAGGGTGGTTGCGGCCTCCGCGATGATGCGGCGGCCGTCCTTCCGAATGCCCCGCACGACCCCCTCGTAGTGGCCGGTGCGCCGCCGGTGTTCGAGCAGCCGCTCCCACTCCGGGTCGTCGGGGTCCCGGACCAGCGCGCGTCCGCCCTCGATCAGCTCGGCCTCCGAGTAGCCCAGCATGCGGCACGCCGCGACGTTGGCCTGCCGGATCGCGCCGTCGGTACGGGTCAGGAGAAAGCCGTAGAGGTTGCTGTCGAACAGCAGGCGGTAGAGCTCTTCCCGGTGCGCCAGATCCCGTTCCGCCTGCTTGCGGGCCGAGATGTCCTTGGTGATGCCGTGTATCCCGGTGACCTCGCCGTCGACCAGGATCGGCATGGCCACGACCTGGCACTCCAGCGGCGTACCGTCCAGGCGGCGGGTGATCAGCTCCAGCGTGACCCCCTCGCCGGCCCGCAGCGTGTCGAAGGCCGCGCCCGCCTGCTCCAGTTCACCGGGCTCGATGAAGCGGCTGAAGTGCTGTCCGACATAGTCCCGTGGCGTGCCGCCGAAGAGCTCGCAGGTCGTGGCATTGACCTCGGTATAGCGCCCCTGGAGATCCAGCGAGTAAACCGCGTCCGGGTTGTGCTCGAACAGCGAGCGGTAACTCTGCCGGAGCCGCTCGAGGCTGTCGACGGTCGCGGAGACCTCCTGCTCCCGCCGACGCAGAAGGGCATACAGCAACGCTCCAGTCGCCACCACGAACAACGAGCCCTTCCCCATCTCCCACAGGGAGACGCTCGCGCTGCCCTGCGCGAGAACCTTGACGACCAGGTCCGTCGCCACGATCCAGCCGAGCCCGACGGCCCCGTAGACGAGGCAGATGGTCCCGGGACGGTAGCGGCGCCTTGACGCTGCGGCCATGACCTCCTCCGGGTGCGCCGGGTGCACCGGCACCGACCGGGATCGGGTCGGTAGCCCGCGCGAACCGCCGCCTGGGCCCGGCCCGTCATGGCGCAGACCGGCCACGACGCATGCACGGGCTTGTTCTTGCGCGAAGTATACAGCCGGGAACTTTCCTGGCACGTCCCGAGTCGCAAAAGCCCGGTGCTGCCCCGGCCGCCGGAGCCGCGGCACGAGCGCAGAACAACGCGCGGACGGGCTCAGTCGACGCGGATCGTCCCGTCCGCCAGGGCCTGGCTCAGGTAGGTGCGAAAGTCCTCGCAAAGGTCCTCGTGCTTGAGCGCGTATTCCACGGTCGCCTGCAGGTAGCCAAGCTTGCTGCCGCAATCGAACCGCTTGCCGTCGAAGCGATAGGAGAACACCGACTCGTGATCCATCAGCGCCGCGATGGCATCGGTAAGCTGGATCTCCCCGCCGGTGCCGCGCGGGGTGCGCCGGATCATCTCGAACACCCGCGGCGTCAGCACGTAGCGCCCCACCACGCCGAGATTCGACGGCGCCGTCGCCGGCTCCGGCTTCTCCACGATCGCGTTGACATGCCCGACCCGGTCATCGACCGCCTCGGCGCTGACGATGCCGTACTGGTCGGTGCGCTCGCGGGGCACCTCCTGTACCGCGAGCACCGACGAGCCGTGCTCCTCGAAGACCCGCGACATCTGTGACAGGCAGGCATCCCCATTGCCGTCGATCAGGTCGTCCGCCAGGACCACGGCGAAGGGCTCGTTGCCGATGACCGGGCGGGCACACAGTACCGCGTGTCCCAGCCCCAGCGCCTCGGCCTGGCGGATGTAGATGCAGCCCACGTCCTCGGGCACGATCTCCTGAACGATACGCAGCATGCGCTCCTTTCCGCGGATCTCGAGCTCGTGCTCCAGCTCGTAGGCCTTGTCGAAATGATTCGGAATCGAGTCCTTGTTGCGGCCGTTGATGAACACCAGCACCTCGACGCCCGCGGCCACGGCCTCCTCCACCGCGTACTGGATCAGCGGCTTGTCCACCACCGGCAGCATCTCCTTGGGACTTGCCTTGGTGGCGGGCAGAAAGCGGGTGCCCAGACCGGCCACGGGGAACACCGCCTTGCGGACCCGGGTGCCGGGGGGAAATGCGGCTTGGATCATGCCTCTCCTTTCCTTGCGTATGTTGATGGCAACGCACCCGACAGGCCGTTCCCGAGCATGGGGAAATTCTACTCACCCGCCGCAAGGTAATGCCACATCCCGCGCGACCGATCCCCGGCGACGCGGCACCGCGACACGACAGCCGCGCATTCATTCCGCCGTTCCGGCGCCTTCCCGGTCCCGCCAACGCCCCGGGACATGGCACCGGAACACGCACCCGGGCGAGGATCATGCCACGGGAACAAAAAGGCCCCCGGAGACGGGGGCCAACGGAGGGGAGTCCGGGTGGCTCACGGGTGCCGGTCGCCCAGCTTCACGTCCTTGCGTATGTTCGCCAGCGTCTGCGGGCCGATGCCGTCGACCCTGGTCAGAGCGTCAACGGAGCGGAACGGACCGTGCTCCTTGCGATAGGCCACGATCGCCTTCGCCTTGACCTGGCCGATGCCCGGCAGCGCCGTGGCGATCTGCTTGGCGCTTGCGTGGTTGACGTTGACCGGCGCCGCGATTGCGACGGCGGTGACAGCGCACAAGGCGAGGCCCAGCAGGCAGGCAGTGAGTCTGCTCATGACTTCCTCCTTGAAAAACACGGTGTGATCCTTCACTCGATGTGCCATCGTTTGACGGCACGAATCAAGCGTAGCAAAGGATGGAGGATCTGTCAGGTACCGGAGATCTCGGTGCCGCGCAGGGGGGAGTCGTGGCCGACCAGTTCCGTGGTCGGCACGATCGTATTCCAGCTCTTGCAGCTCGGGCACTGCCAGTGCAGGGACTTGCCGGCGAACCCGCAGTTGCTGCAGCGATAATGATCCGCGCGCGCCAGGACCTTGCCCAGCGCATCGCGCACCAGCGGCAGCACCCGCTGCGCGGCATCCTCGTCCTTCTCCAGCAGGAGATTGAGGAATTCGTACAGGCCGTCCACATCGGGCTTGTCCGCGACGTAGCGTTCCAGCTCGCTGACCAGCGCCCCGGTATCGCGCAGGCCCATGAGCCGGAGCTTGTCCAGGGAACCGGGGCTGCCCAGACGCACCTTGAGGGCCACGTCGCGCAGGAACTGCCGCTCGCCCCGGAAGTCGCCCAGGCGCCCGAAGCACTGGCGGACCTCGCCCATCACCTGCCCGATAAAGCGCGGATCCTGGTCGAGGATGCGCCGGTAGGCCTTGAGCGCACCGCGGTAGTCGCCCTCGGAAAAGCGCAGCCGCCCCTGCAGTATGCTCGCGCGCACGCAATTGCGATCCACCGACGTGGCCGCCCGCAGACGGTCACGGCAGAGCCGGGTGTTGCCCTGGGCCTCGGCCGCCTCCGCCAGCTCGCAGTAGTAGTGCGCGATGGTCACCCGCATGGAGCTCCCGCTGGCATATTCCAGCTGGCGGGCCACCGATATCGCCCGGTGCCAGTCCTTCTCCTGCTCGTAGATCTGCAGCAGAAAGCGCAGGGCGTCGGGTACGTAGGCGCCCGCTTCCCGCAGCTCCGAAAACAGGCTCTCCGCCCGGTCCAGGACACCCGCTTTCATGTAGTCCTGTCCGAGCTCGAACAGCGCGCGGTTCTTCGGCTCCCGGCCAAGGGTCGGCCGCGCGATCAGATTCTGGTGGATGCGGATGGCGCGATCGACCTCCCCGCGGCGCCGGAACAGCGAGCCCAGCGCCAGGTGGGTATCGACGGTCTCGTTGTCGATCTCCGCCAGGCGCATGAACACCTCGACGGCCTTGTCGGGCTCCTCGTTGATCAGGTAGTTCATGCCCTTGAGGTAGTCGACGTTCAGGCCGGGGCTTGCGCCCCCACGGCCGCGGTAATGGCGGCGGGCGAGCCCCCAGCCAGAAGCCGCGGCCACCGGGAGAAGCAGGAACAGCAGGGTTGGACCGTCAATGGCCATGCTTGATCGGCAGGCTCCGGAGGTTGCCGATTTCCTTCTCGGCGACGGTCAGCTTGCGTTGTACCCGGGCGAGACGGCGACGCAGCGACAGGTAGCTCCGCAACATGCTGAAGATGCCCAGCAGCCAACCCCCGATCAGGAACAGGACCAGGACCAGGGACAGGCGGATCTGCGCGGTACCGGCGTAGTAATTGAAACTCACCGGCTGGGCGTTGAGCCAGGCGAAACTGACTCCGCCGGCGACCACGATCAGCAAGAGCAGATATTTCAGGATGCGCACCGGGTCTCTCCTTGCCTGGGAATCGCCGTAGTGTACTTTACCCGAGCAGGCACCGTATCGGTGACTATAGTACCCGGGCTGCACGCCATCACCAGGGCAACCGCCTTCCGGCGGACCCGTGAACCGGGGACGGCGCGGGCGCCGCCGGAAGCGCACCCGCCGTTCCGGCCGGCAGCGGTCAGTGGATCGGTCGCATCGGGTTTCTCGCGCCCCCGGAACGAGGCCGCGAATTCCGGCCGCCGGCCGGCGCGGGCCAGCGGTGCCGGGTGCAACACCCGGTCCTGCCGGGTGGCGGCTGACGGCGGCGCCCGGAGGGGGCGGTCCGCGCGACTCAGCCGGCGTCGTATCCGGCCGCGTCGTTGACCCGTTCGCGCAGTTCCTTGCCCGGCTTGAAGTGGGGAACGTACTTGCCCGCGAGGGAAACGGGCTCGCCGGTCTTCGGATTGCGCCCGATACGCGGCGGACGATGATGCAGCGAGAAGCTTCCGAAGCCCCGGATCTCGATCCGGCGGCCTTCCGAGAGCGCGGTGCTCATCATTTCCAGCAGCGTCTTGACAGCCAGCTCCACGTCCTTGTGCGCCAAGTGCCCCTGCTTCCGGGCAATCCCGTCGATCAGTTCGGATTTGGTCATGATCTGGCAGAATCCTTGTCTCAATGGAGCTCACGGTGGCGCGTTCACAGGCGCGACTGCAAAGGCACCCGGTCAAGGATGGGGTTCAGGGGACCGACGCGGCCTGCTGGCCGCGCCGGGTCCGCCCGGTAGTTCTTCTTTCCGCCTATTCGTCGTCCTTCTGGGCGGACATCTGTTCCTTGAGGAGATCCCCCAGGGTGGCGGTGCCGCGCGGCTTGGAACGCCCGTAGTCCTCCACCGCCTGAGCCTCGTCCCGGATCTCCTTGGCTTTCACGGAGAGATTGATGGAGCGGTTCTTCCGGTCGACGCCGATGAAGCGGGCCTCGACCTCGTCACCGGCGTTGAGCACGCTGCGCGCGTCCTCGACCCGTTCGCGTGACAGCTCCGAGGCACGCAGGTAGCCCTCGACGCCCTCGTCCAGGTCGACCACGGCGCCCTTCGGATCGACCTCGCGCACGGTTCCCGTGACCATGCTCCCCTTGGGATGGCTGGCCATGTAGATGCTCAGCGGATCCTGCTCGAGCTGCTTGATGCCCAGCGAGATGCGCTCCCGCTCCGGATCGACCGAGAGCACCACGGCCTCGACCTCGTCGCCCTTCTTGTATTCCCGCACGGCCTCCTCGCCGGCCTCCATCCAGGAGATGTCCGACAGGTGCACCAGGCCGTCGATGCCGCCCTCGAGGCCCACGAAGATGCCGAAATCCGTGATCGACTTGATGGTGCCGACGATGTGGTCGCCCTTGTTGTGGTTCTGGGCGAACTCCTGCCAGGGGTTCGCCTGCACCTGCTTCATGCCGAGCGAGATGCGCCGGCGCTCCTCGTCGATGTCCAGCACCATGACCTCGACCTCGTCGCCGATCTGCACGATCTTGGACGGGTTGACGTTCTTGTTGGTCCAGTCCATCTCCGAGACGTGCACCAGGCCCTCGACGCCCTCCTCGATCTCGACGAAGCAGCCGTAGTCGGTGATGTTCGTGACCTTGCCGAACAGCCGCGTGCCCGCCGGATAGCGCCGCGAGATGTCCTCCCAGGGATCGGCGGTGAGCTGCTTCAGGCCCAGCGAGACACGGTTGCGCTCGCGGTCGAACTTGAGCACCTTGACCTCGATGTCGTCGCCGACGTTGACCACCTCCGAGGGGTGCTTGACCCGCTTCCAGGCCATGTCGGTGATATGCAGCAGGCCGTCGATGCCGCCCAGGTCGATGAAGGCGCCGTAGTCGGTGAGGTTCTTGACCACGCCCTTGATGATGTTGCCTTCCTTGAGGTTCTCGAGCAGCGCCTCGCGTTCGGCGCTGTACTCCTCTTCCACCACCGCGCGGCGGGAGACCACCACGTTGTTGCGGCGCCGGTCGAGCTTGATCACCTTGAACTCGAGTTCCTTGCCCTCGAGATAGGTGGTGTCTCGCACCGGGCGGATGTCCACCAGCGAGCCGGGCAGGAAAGCCCGGATGCCGTTGAGCTCGACCGTGTAGCCGCCCTTGACCTTGCCGGTGATGTAGCCCTTGACGATCTCGTCGGCCTCGGAGGCCTTCTCCAGGGCCGTCCAGGCACGTGCGCGCTTGGCCTTCTCACGGGACAGAATGGTCTCGCCGAAGCCGTCCTCGACGGCCTCCAGCGCCACCTCGACCTCGTCGCCCTCCTGGATCTCCAGCTCCCCGTCGTCGTTGTAGAACTGCTCGACCGGGATGATCCCCTCGGACTTGAGACCCGCGTTGACGACGACCACGTCCTGCCGGATCTGCACCACGGTGCCCATGACGATGGCCCCGGGCTGCAGGTTCTGGTGCTCAAGGCTCTCCTCGAATAACTCCGCGAAACTTTCACTCATGTAGCTGTTCTATCCCGTGACTGGTGGAATCGCGCGATCCCGGTCAGTCAGCTTGATTGCCGATGCATCGTTCCCGGATGCAGCGGGTTGCATGATTGCCGTCCCGGCATTCCCTGCCCGGACCTGTGCCATGACGACGGCCGCATCCGGCGGTCATTCCGCCAGACCCCGTCTTCGCGCCTGCTGCAAGACCGCTTCCAGGACCTGATCCACCGGAACGCCGGTGGAATCCAGCTCAACCGCATCGTCCGCCGGACGCAGCGGCGACGCGGCACGCGTGGCATCACGCCTGTCGCGGTCACGTATCTCGCTCGCAAGCTTGTGGAGATTAGCACTCAACCCCATTTCCATCAACTGCTTATGCCGCCTGCGAGCGCGCTCCTCGGCATTCGCGGTGAGGAATATCTTCAGCGGCGCGTCCGGGAACACGGTGGTGCCCATGTCGCGACCGTCCGCCACCAGCCCCGGAGGCCGCCGGAAATCCCGCTGGCGCTGCAGCAGCCCGCGCCGCACCGGCACCAACGCGGCCACGCGCGAGGCCGCCTCGCCGGTGGCCTGCTCCCGCAGGCGCGCGGTGACGTCGTGCCCGTCCAGGAAAACCGTGACCTGCCCTTCGCCCCCCGGCATGAAGTTCACGCGCATCCGGCGCGCGCAGGCCGCGACCGCCTCGGCGTCCTCCAACGCCACGCCGGCATCCAGCGCGGCCAGCGCCGTCAGCCGGTACAGCGCGCCACTGTCGAGCAGCTGCCAGCCGAGGCGTTCGGCCAGCAGGCGGCTGATGGTGCCCTTGCCGGACCCGCTGGGCCCGTCGATGCAGATCACCGGCGCCGCCGCTGCCCCGCTCACGCTTCCCCCCCCGGTGCGCCCGCGGCTTCGCGGGTGCGAATGCGCAGCCCGCAGCTCGCCAGCAGCGACACGAAACCCGGGAACGAGGTCCCGACATTGGCACAGTCCCGCACCTCGACCGGGCCGTCGGCGCGCAGGGCGGCGACCGCGAACGCCATGGCGACGCGGTGGTCGCCCCCGCTGTCCACCACCCCGCCCCCGAGCCCGCCGCCGCGGATCAGGATGCCGTCCTCGAGCGGGTGCGCGTCGATGCCCAGCGCCGCGAGCCCTTCCGCCATGACCTGGATGCGGTCGCTCTCCTTCACCCGCAGCTCCCGCGCCCCGGTCAGGCGGGTCTCGCCCTCGGCGCAGGCGGCGGCCACGAACAGCGCCGGGAATTCGTCGATGGCGCGCGGGACCACCTCCGCCCGGATGCGCACGCCCCGCAGCGGTCGATGCCGAATCCGGATATCGGCGACGGGCTCGCCACCGGCATCGGTCGCGGGCGCAACCGCGATATCCGCGCCCATCTCCCGCAGCACGTCCAGGACCCCCGTCCGGGTCGGATTGATCCCGACCCGGCGGACGGTCAGATCCGAGCCGGGAGCGATTGCCGCGGCGACGAACAGGAAGGCCGCCGACGAAATGTCCCCGGGCACCGCGATCTGCCGGCCGGCCAGCACCCGGCCGGGGCGCAGGCACACGCCGTCCGCGTCCCGCACCAGGTCGGCACCGAACGCCTCCAGCATCCGCTCGGTATGATCCCGGCTCATGCCCGGTTCGCGCACCCGGGTCTCGCCCTCGGCGTACAGCCCCGCCAGCAGCAGGGCCGATTTCACCTGGGCGCTGGCCACCGGCATGACGTAGTCGACGCCGTGCAGGTGCCTCCCGCCGGTGATCCGCAGGGGCGCCGTGCCCTCCGGCCCGGCATCGATGTGCGCCCCCATGCGCCGCAGCGGCTCGATCACCCGGCGCATCGGCCGGCGGCTGAGCGAGGCGTCGCCGGTCAGCACCGAATCGAAGCGCTGCGCCGCCAGCAGCCCGGCGAGCAGGCGCATGGAGGTGCCCGAATTGCCCAGGTCCAGCGGTCTCCCCGGGGGACGCAACCCGTGCAGGCCGACGCCCCGAAGCTCCAGGCGTCCCGGCGCGGGGTGCTCGATGCGCACGCCCATGGCCCGGAACGCGTCGCGCGTCGCCAGGCAGTCCCCGCCCTCCAGGAAGCCGCTGACGGTCGTGGTGCCCTCGGCCAGGGCGCCCAGCATCACCGCCCGGTGCGAGATCGACTTGTCGCCGGGCACGGCCACGGAGCCGCCAACGGTTCCGCCGGGCTCCACCACGTAGTCCAGACGCGTGGTCATGACTGCAGCCATCGCTCCCGGGCCGCCCGGGCCCGTTCGAACACCGCCAGCAGCACGTCGCCGTCCCGGCTCTCGATCGCCCGCCGCACGGCTTCCAGGTCCGCGCCGAAGTGGTCCAGCGCCACCAGCAGCGCGTCGGCGTTCGCCAGACAGATGTCGCGCCACATCACCGGATCGCTGGAAGCGATGCGCGTGAAGTCGCGGAAGCCCCCGGCAGCATAGGTGAACGCCTCCGCCGCGTCCCGCTCGCGTGCGAGGCTGTCCACCAGGTTGAACGCCAGCACGTGCGGCAGGTGGCTGGTGCCGGCCAGCACCGTGTCGTGATGTCCGGCGTCCATCTCCGCCACCTCGGCACCGGTGGCCTCCCACATCCGGCGCACGCGGGCCGTCGCCGCCCGGCTGGTCCGGGGCGTGGGCGTAAGGATCACGCGGCGGCCGTCGAACAGCTCCGCGAACGACGCTTCCACGCCGCTGTACTCGGTCCCGGCGACCGGATGGCCCGGCACGAAGTTTTCCGGGACCCCGTCGAAAACGTTCCCGGCCGCCTTCAGCACCGCCCCCTTGGCGCTGCCCACGTCGGTGAGCACCGCGTTCGCGTCCAGCGCCGGCCGGATCGCCCGCATCAGGGCTTCCATCGCGCCCAGCGGCACCGCCAGCACCACCATGTCGGCGCCGCGCGCGGCCGCCGCGGGGTCCAGCGTGTAGCGATCGACCACCCCGGTCTCGACCGCGAGCTCGAGCGGTGCCTCCCGGCGGCCGCATCCGACGATCTCGCCGCACGCCTCCTGCTCGCGCAGCGCCCGGGCCAGCGAGCCCCCGATCAGGCCCACGCCGATGATGCACAGTCGCCGGATCATCACGCCAGCACCTTCGCCAGCGCCTGCAGGAAGCGCGCGTTCTCGCGCTCCAGCCCGGTGGTCACCCGGATGTGACCGGGAAGCTCGTAGCCCCCCATCGGGCGCACGATCACGCCCTCGCGCAGCAGGGCCTCGTATACCCCGGAGCCGTCGCCCACCTCGACGCAGAGGAAGTTTGCCACCGACGGGATCCATTCCACGCCCAGGGCATCCAGGCCCTGACCCAGCTGCTCCAGGCCGGCACGGTTGAGCGCGACCGCCCGCGCCACGTGGGCGTCGTCCTCCAGGCTGCCCAGCGCGGCCGCCTGCGCCACGTGGTTCATGTTGAACGGCTGGCGCACGCGGTTGAGCAGGTCCGCGAGAGCCGGATCGGACAGGCCGTAGCCGGCCCGCAGCGCGGCCAGCCCGTGCGCCTTGGAGAAGGTGCGCGTGACCACCAGGTTGGGATGCTGCCCGAGCCGGGTGCTGCCGTCCGGGCAGTCCGGGTCGTCGACGTACTCGAAGTAGGCCTCGTCCAGCAGCACGACGGTCCGTGCGGGCACGCCCTCGAGCAGGCGGCGCAGCTCGCTCTCGGCGATCCGGGTGCCGGTCGGGTTGTTGGGATTGGCGACGAACACCACCCCGGTGTCCGCGTCGACCCGGTCCAGCATCGCGTCCACGTCGTGCCCGAACGGCTGCCCGTCATCGGCCGGGCGTGCGGGCGCCACGCGGCACTCGGCACCCACCGAGCGGGTCACCAGCGCGTAGATGGCGAACGCGTGCCGTGACACCACCGCGTTGCGCCCGGGGCCCAGGAACACGCGCGCCACCAGGTCCAGGATGTCGTTGGAGCCGTTGCCCAGGGTGATCGCCGCCGGGTCCACGCCGTGCCGCTCCGCCAGGCCCCGTCTCAGCTCGAAGGCGCTGCCGTCCGGGTAGCGGCCGAGCTCCTCGCAGGCGGCGCGCGCATGGCGCTGCGCCGCGGGCCCGGGCCCCAGCGGGCTCTCGTTGGAAGCGAGCTTGACGATGTCGGAGAGACCGTACTCCCGGGCGAGCTCGGACACCGGCTTGCCGGGCTGGTACGGTGCCAACGACACGATCCCGGCCGCCGCCCGCTGCAGGAATGGGCGGTTCCCGTTGTTGCTCATGGTGTTGCCCCCAATCGCGGCTGACTGCTGACAGGCCCTAGTAGACCGGACAGGGATACGAGCCGAGCACCCGGAAGAAGCCGGCCCGCGAGCGCACCTCTTCCAGCACGTCGTGCAGCGGCGCCTCCTCCTCGTGGCCCTCCACGTCCAGGAAGAAATTGTAGTCCCAGGCGGTGCGCCGGGAGGGGCGCGACTCGATGCGGGTGAGGTTGACCCCGTGGCGGGCGAACGGCTCCAGCAGCGAGTGCAGCGCCCCCGGCCGGTTGGGGTTGGCCACCAGCAGCGAGGTCTTGTCGGAGCCGCTCGCCGGCACCGCCTCGCGCCCGATGACCAGGAACCGGGTGGTATTGCTGGGATCGTCCTCGATGTTCGAGGCCAGCAGCTCCAGGCCGTACACCTCGGCCGCCGCGCTGCCGGCGATCGCCGCGGTGTCCGCCTCGCCGCTCGCCTGGCGGGCCGCCTCGGCGTTGCTGCTCACCGCGATGCGCTGCGCATGCGGCAGGTGGGCGTCCAGCCACTCCCGGCATTGCGCCAGCGACTGGCCGTGGGAGTAGACGCGGCGCACCGCGCCCAGCTCGGCGCCGGCCGCCATCAGACACTGGTGCACGGGCAGCACCACCTCGCCGCAGATGCGCAGCGACGAGCGGGTGAACATGTCCAGCGTGTGCGTGACCATGCCCTCCAGCGAGTTCTCGACCGGCACCACCCCGTAGTGCGTCCCGGACGCCTCGACCTCACGGAAAACCTCGTCGATGGCACCCAGTGGCACGCTCTCCACGGAGCCCCCGAAGTGCTTGGCCACGGCGCCCTGCGTGAAGGTCCCCTCCGGGCCGAGATAAGCGACGCGCACGGGGGACTCCAGCGCCAGGCAGGCCGACATGATCTCGCGGAACAGTCGCGCCACTGTCTCGTCCGCGAGCGGACCCCGGTTGCGCTCGATCACGCCCCGCAGCACCCGGGCCTCGCGCGAGGGCCGGTAGAACACCGCCTCCGGGTCCGCGGCCTTCTTGATCTCGGCGACCGCCTGGGCCTGTCGGGCGCGATCGTTGAGCAGCTGGTGGAGCTGCCGGTCGATTTCGTCGATCCGGTTCCGGATCTGGTCGAGTTTCTTGTCGCTCATGGATTCGTCCGTCCGGCACCGGCCCCGCGATCGCTACAGCATGCGCAGGGAAAGCACGCCCTCGATGCCGCGGATGCCGTCCAGCACCTTGTCCGGTACCGGGTTGTCCACATCCACCAGGGTGTAGGCGAGCTTGTCCCGGGACTTGTTGAGCATGTCCAGGATGTTCAGGTCCGCCTGCGCCAGGTGGGTGGAGATCTGGCCCAGCATGTTGGGAACGTTGGCGTTGACGATGCACAGCCGATAGCCCTCTCCCCGGGGCATGATCGCCTCCGGGAAGTTCACCGAGTTGGTGACGTTGCCGTTCTCCAGGTATTCGCGCACCTGGTCGGCGACCATTACCGCGCAGTTTTCCTCCGCTTCCCGCGTGGACGCCCCGAGATGCGGCAACGCGATCACCTTCCGGTGCCCCAGCAGACGCCTGTTCGGGAAGTCGCACACGTACGCGTGCACCTTCTCGCCGTCCAGCGCATCGCAGATCACGTCCGGATCCACGATGCCGTCACGCGCGAAGTTCAGCACCACCAGGCCATCCCGCGCGCTCTGCAGCCGCTTGGCGGTGAGCATGCCGCGCGTCTCGTCGTTCAGCGGCACGTGGAAGGTCAGAAAGTCGGCCCGCCCGAGCAGCTCGTCGACGCTCATGGCCGACCGCACCCCGGAGTGCAGCTCCCAGGCCCGCCCGACGGTCAGCTTGGGATCGTAGCCGATGACGTTCATCCCGAGCGCCATGGCGGCGTTGGCGACCTTGACCCCGATCGCGCCGAGTCCGACCACCCCGAGGGTGTGTCCCGGCAGCTCGAAGCCGCGGAACTTCTTCTTGCCGGACTCCACCGCCTTGTGGATCTCGTGGTCGTCGCCTTCCAGGCCGCGGGCGTACTCCAGCGCCTGGGGGATACTCCGCGCCGCGAGCAGCATGCCGGCGATCACCAGCTCCTTGACCGCGTTGGCGTTGGCACCGGGCGCATTGAAGACGGGGATGCCGCGGCGGCTCATCTCGTCCACCGGAATATTGTTGACGCCGGCACCGGCCCGTCCCACGGCCTTCAGCGAAGCCGGAATCTCCATGTCGTGCATCTTGTGCGAGCGCACCAGGATCGCGTCCGGCTGGTCGATGTCCGTGTCGACCTCGTATCGCTCCTTCGGCAGACGCTCCAGCCCTAGTGGAGAAATATTGTTAAGAACCAATATCTTGTGCATAAAACTTAAAGTACCTCCTTGCAACCTCTCGATTGCCCGGCGGTCGATGAATCTCAGCCGTGGCGGCGCTCGAAGTCGTGCATGAGATCGATCAGCGCATCCACCGCCTGTTCGCTCACCGCATTGTACAGGCTGGCGCGCATGCCGCCGACGGAGCGGTGCCCCTTGAGCGTCTTCAGGCCGGCCTCGTCGGCCTCGGACAGGAAAGCGGCGTTGAGCGAATCGTCCGCCAGGATGAACGGTATGTTCATGCGCGAGCGCGACTCCTTCTCGACCGGGTTGCGGTAGAAGTCGGACTCGTCGATGACCCGGTAGAGCTTGTCGGCCTTGCGCTTGTTGACTTCGGCCATCGCTTCCAGCCCGCCCTGCTTCTTGAGCCACTGGAATACCAGGCCGGCCACGTACCAGGCGAACGTCGGGGGCGTGTTCATCATGGAGTTGCCCTCGGCGTTCCGCTTCCAGTCCAGCACGCCCGGCGTGCGGGGGTCGGCCCGATCGAGCAGATCCTCGCGCACGATCACCACGGTCAGCCCCGAGGGGCCGATGTTCTTCTGCGCACCGGCGTAGATCACGCCGTGGCGCGCCACGTCCACCGGGCGCGAAAGGATGGTCGAGGACATGTCCGCCACGAGCGGCACGTCGCCGCTGTCCGGCGTCCAGTGGAACTCCACGCCGCCGATGGTCTCGTTGGGCGTGTAGTGGAGATACGCCGCGCGCGGGTTCAGCTTCCAGGTGTCGGGGGCGGGAACGCGCGTGAAGCCGTCGGCCTCGGCCGTCGCGGCGACATTGACCTCGCAGTAGCGCTTGCCCTCGGCAATCGCCTTCTTCGACCAGTTGCCGGTGTTGATGTAATCGGCCGCCTCGCGGTCGCCCAGAAGGTTCAGCGGCACGGCCGCGAACTGCCCGGTGGCGCCTCCCTGGAGAAACAGGATGCGGTGGCTGTCCGGCACCTTCAGCAGGTCGCGCAGGTCCTGCTCGGCCTGCTCGGCGATGCCCACGAACTCCTTGCCACGGTGGCTCATCTCCATCACCGACATGCCACTGCCGTGCCAGTCCAGCAGCTCGTCGCGTACCTGCTCCAGGACTTCCGTCGGCAGGGCCGCGGGCCCGGCGCTGAAGTTGTAAACGCGTGCCATATGCCTCCCTAGCTCCTCGATGTGTTTCCGGGAGTCGCGGACGCAGCTCGCCACGGCGGACGGGCTACTCTTCGTCCTCTTCGTCCTCGTCGAGGACGATGCGCTCGACTCCCACGAGTTGATCCGAATCATCCAGCCGAATCAGCCGGACGCCCTGGGTGTTCCGGCCCAGTACCGGGATCTGCTCCACCAGCGTGCGCACCAGCGCACCGGCGTTGCTGATCAGCATGATTTCGTCCTCGTCGGTGACGGGGATCGCCCCCACCACCTCGCCGTTGCGCTCGGAGGCGTGGATCGCGATCACGCCCTGGCCGCCACGGCCCCGCACGGGAAACTCCCGGATGCGGGTACGCTTGCCGTAGCCGTGTTCGGTCACGCTCAGGATGCAGCCGCCGGCATCCTCGCCCTCCACGACCACCAGTCCGATCACCCGCTGGTCCGGCCCCAGGCGTATCCCGCGCACGCCCGCGGAGACCCGGCCCATGGAGCGCACGTCGGCTTCGCGGAAGCGGATGCCCTTGCCGGCGTTGGAGAACAGCATCACCTCGCTGTTGCCGTCGGTCACGGCCACGTCGACCAGCTGATTGTCCTCGCGCAGGTCGATCGCGATGATGCCGTTGCTGCGCGGACGCGAGAAGTCGGGCAACGGGGTCTTCTTCACCGTGCCGTTGCTGGTGGCGAAAAACACGTAGCTGCCCTCGGCGTACTCGCGGACGGGCTGCACCGCGCTGATGCGTTCGTGCTGCTCCAGCGGCAGCAGGTTCACGATCGGCTTGCCGCGCGCTCCGCGGCTGCCCTGCGGCAGCTGGTAGACCTTGAGCCAGTAGACCTTGCCGGCGCTGGAGAAGCACAGCAGCGTATCGTGGGTGTTGGCCACGAACATCTTGTCGACGAAGTCTTCCTGCTTGTTGCTGGTCGCCGACTTGCCCTTGCCGCCGCGCCGCTGTGCCCCGTAGACATCCAGCGGCTGGGCCTTGACGTAGCCCTGGTGCGACAGGGTCACCATGACGTCCTGCTCGGAGATCAGGTCTTCCAGCGTCAGGTCGAGGCGGTCCTCGATGATCTCGGTCCGGCGGGCGTCCCCGTAGGTGTCCCGGATGGCGACGAGCTCCTCGCGGATCACGCTCATCAGCCGCTCGGGGCTGGCCAGGATCTCGCCGAGGTCCCGAATCCGCTCCAGCAGCTGTTCGTACTCGCCGAGGATCTTGTCCTGCTCCAGCCCGGTCAGGCGGTGCAGGCGCAGGTCCAGGATCGCCTGGGCCTGGGTCTCGTTGAGCCGGTAGCCGCGATCGGTCATGCCGAAGCCCTCCGGGACGCCCTCGGGCCGCGAGGCGTCGGCGCCGGCACGCTCGAGCATGTCCGTGACCACGCCCGGGGACCAGACCCGGTCCAGCAGGCCCTGTCGCGCCTCGGAGGGGCCTGGCGAAGCCTTGATCAGCGCGATGATCTCGTCGATGTTGGCCAGTGCGACGGCGAGGCCTTCCAGCACGTGGGCGCGTTCGCGCGCCTTGCGCAGCTCGTAGATGGTGCGCCGGGTGACCACCTCGCGCCGGTGCCGGATGAAGGCGTCGAGCACCTCCCGCAGGTCCAGCACGCGGGGCTGCCCGTCCACCAGGGCCACCATGTTGATGCCGAACACGGTTTCCATCTGGGTGTGCTGGAACAGGTTGTTCAGCACCACCTCGGCGACCTCGCCGCGGCGCAGCTCGATCACCATGCGCATGCCGTCCTTGTCGGACTCGTCGCGCAGCTCGGTGATGCCGTCGATCTTCTTGTTCTTGACCAGCTCGGCGATCTTCTCCAGCAGGCGCGCCTTGTTTACCTGGTAGGGGAGCTCGGTGACGATGATCGCCTGCTTGCCGTGCTCGTCCTCCTCGATCTGCGTGCGGGCCCGGACGTAGATGCGCCCGCGCCCGGTGCGATAGGCCTCGCGGATGCCGCGGGCACCGTTGATCAGGCCGGCGGTGGGAAAATCCGGTCCCGGCAGGTACTCCATCAGCGCATCGATGGTCAGATCGGGATCGTCGATCAGCGCGATGCAGCCGTCGAGCACCTCGGTCAGGTTGTGTGGCGGGATGTTGGTCGCCATGCCCACCGCGATCCCGGCCGACCCGTTGACCAGCAGGTTGGGGAAACGTGTCGGGAAGACGAGCGGCTCGCTCTCCGACTCGTCGTAGTTGGGGATGAAATCGACGGTTTCCTTGTCGATGTCCGCCAGCAGCTCGTGCGCGATCCGCGCCATGCGCACCTCGGTGTAGCGCATCGCGGCGGGGGAATCGCCATCCACGGACCCGAAGTTGCCCTGCCCGTCCACCAGCATGTAGCGCATGGAGAAGGCCTGGGCCATGCGCACGATGCTGTCGTAGACCGCCGAGTCGCCGTGGGGGTGGTACTTGCCGATCACGTCGCCGACCACGCGGGCCGACTTCTTGTAGGGCTTGTTCCAGTCGTTGCCCAACTCGCTCATCGCGTACAGGACACGGCGATGCACGGGCTTGAGTCCGTCACGCACGTCCGGAAGGGCGCGCCCGACGATCACGCTCATGGCGTAATCGAGGTAGGACTGCTTCATCTCGTCTTCGAGATTGACGGGCAGGACTTCTTTGGCGAATTCAGCCATCGGGTGGGGCTTCCTCAGTCGCGCAACGGAAAATCACGGCCGGACGCACCGCGGACCGCGCCAGCGTCCCGGGTTGATACCGTACTGGTGTCACGGACCCGCGGCGTCACCACCGCGGCGGCTCCGGGCCGGAAGCAGCGCGACCCCTGGCGGGCTCCGACCACGCCGCAGCTCCCGGTCCGGCCGGCAACCGAGTCAAAATCGAAAAAGGCAATCTTATCACAATCGGGCGCATGGCCCCACGGTATCCGGGGCTTCGCCGGCCAGCAGCCGGGCGATCCCCTCGGGGTCCGGCCGCCGCAGAACGCCGCGCTCGGTGACCAGGACATCGACCAGCGAGGCGGGGGTAACGTCGAACACGGGATTGACCGCGTGCGGGCGGAAATCCCGGAAGCCGGCCGCGAGCTCCTCGCCCGGACGCTGCTCTATGGGGATATCGGCACCCGCGGCGGTATCCGGGTCGACGGTCGAGGACGGAGCCACCACCATGAACCGCAGCGCATGGTATCGGGCGGCCACGGCGAGCGCGTAGGTGCCGATCTTGTTGGCGACGTCCCCGTTCGCCGCGATGCGATCCGCACCCACGATCACCCAGTCGACCTCGCCCCGGGACATGAAGTGAGCCGCCGCGGAATCGACGATCAGGCTCGCGGGAATGTCGTCCCGGCGAAGCTCCCACGCGGTCAGCCGGGCGCCCTGCAGCCACGGACGCGTCTCGTCCACCCACACGCGCCGAATCCGCCCGTCGCTCCAGGCGGCCCGCACCACGCCGAGTGCCGTGCCGAAGCCGCCGGTCGCCAGCGAACCGGTATTGCAGTGGGTCAGCACCGCGCTTCCCGACTGGATCAGGCGCGCGCCGAGCTCTCCCATGCGCCGGTTGGCGGCGACGTCCTCGGCCTGCAGGCGCTCCGCCTCCGCTTCCAGCGTCCGGGTGTCGGCCACCGCCCCGCCCGGGTGCATACGCGCCAGCGCCCAGTGCAGGTTGACGGCCGTGGGCCGGGCCGCTGCCAGCCTGCCGATCGCCGCCTCCACGGTCCCCGCGCGGCTCGTCACGGCATCGCGGTCAGCCTCCCGCGCCGCCAATACCACCCCCCATGCGGCGGTGATGCCGATGGCCGGGGCCCCTCGCACGACCATGTCGGCGATCGCGTCCGCCACCGCATCCGCGGTCGCGAGGTCGACGTAGACCACCTCGTCGGGCAAACGGCGCTGATCCAGCAGCCTGAGACGGTCGCCGCGCCATTCCACCGCGCGTACGGTATCGTGGCGGATATCCGGTGAACTGGTCATGGGGAAATCGCGCGCCTGCACCCGGCCAATGGAGTGCGAATTTTACAGGGGTTCCCGGCCACGGTGCCAGGCACCGGCGTCTCTCCGGGCCGGTGCGGGAACGCTCCGCGACTGACAACATGTCCGCGAGCACTAGTATGATTCGGCGCAGCACCGGCGGGGACGGCCACCGGCGGTCCGGTCGCCAGTGTCACATGCCGGCCGCCCGGTCCGCCGGGACGTCTTGCACGACAGGAGAACTCGCGCATGGACAAATGGTTGCACCAGCTCCCGCCAGGGACCACCGAACGAATGGTTTCCTGGGGATTGCACCTGCTGGCCGCGATCGTCATCTTCCTGGTCGGGCTGTGGCTCGCCCGGCTGGCGATCGCGGGCATGCGCCGCCTGGCGCTGGCGCGCGGGGCGGACGCCACGCTCACCGCGTTCCTGATGAACATCGCCTACGCGGCGGCGGTGGCCGTGGTGGTCATCGCGGCGCTCGACGCCATCGGGATCAACACCACCTCGCTCCTGGCGGTTCTGGGTGCCGCCGGCCTGGCGGTGGGCCTGGCGCTGCAGGGCTCGCTGTCCAATTTCGCAGCGGGGGTGATGCTGATCCTGTTCCGCCCGTTTCGCAGCGGGGACTACATCGAGGCGGCCGGCGTGGGCGGCACCGTGGACGACATCCGCATCTTCCAGACCGCGCTGCACACTCCGGACAACCGGGATGTGGTCGTCCCCAACGCGCAGCTGTTCAGCGGGGTCATCACCAATTACTCCACACGCCCGACCCGCCGCATCGACCTGGTCGTCGGCATCAGCTACGACGACGATATCGCCGCAGCGCGCGAGGTCATCCGCGGCGTGGTCCAGGCGGACGAGCGGATCCTGGCCGACCCCGCGCCGGTCTACCTGGTTACCGAGCTCGCCGACAGCAGCGTCAACCTCGGCCTGCGCGCCTGGGTCAGCTCCGCGGACTACCTGATGGCGCGCAGCGATCTGCTGGAGAACATCAAAAACGCGCTGGACGGGGCGGGCATCAGCATTCCGTACCCGCAGCGCCAGCTGCACCATGTCGGCCCGGTGCCGACCACGACGGCCTGAAGTCATGTCCGGAAGCGTCCGCAACTGCGACACCCTGGTCCACGCCCGCTGGGTGGTGCCGGTCGAGCCGGAGAGCACGGTCCTCGACCACCACAGCCTGGCGATCGCCGACGGCCGCATCCTGGCGCTCGCCCCGACGCCGCGGGCGCGACAGCAGTTCCGGGCTGCGGCGGAGATCTCCCTGCCCGATCACGCCCTGATCCCGGGACTGGTCAACGCGCACACCCACGCCGCGATGTCCCTGATGCGCGGCCTGGCGGACGACATGCCGCTGGGCCGATGGCTGCAGGAACACATCTGGCCGGCGGAGGCGCGCTGGATCGGTCCGGAGATGGTCGCCGACGGGACCGACCTGGCCATCGCCGAGATGCTCGCCGGCGGCACCACCTGCTTCAACGACATGTACTTCTTTCCGGACGTGGTCGCGCGACGGGTCGAGCAGGCCGGCATGCGCGCCTGCATCGGGCTGATCATGCTCGACGTGCCGACGGCCTGGGGCAGCGGTCCGGACGAATACCTGGAAAAGGGGCTCGCGCTGCAGGACGAGTACAAGCACCACCCGCTGATCAGCACCGCGTTCGCGCCGCACGCGCCCTACACGGTCTCCGACGGTCCGCTGACCCGCCTGCGCACCTTTGCCGACGAGCTGGACCGGCGTGTCCACATCCACCTCCACGAGACCGCCGACGAGGTGCGGGAGAGCATCGCCGCCCACGGCATGCGCCCGCTGGACCGGCTCGAGCGACTGGGCCTGCTCACGCCGAACCTGCTGGCCGTGCACGTGACCCAGCTCGAGGACGACGAGATCGAACGCCTCGCCGCCGCCGGCGCCCACGTGGTGCACTGCCCGGAATCCAATCTCAAGCTGGCGAGCGGCATGTGCCGGGCCGCGGACCTCGACCGCGCCGGTGTCAGCCTCGCCCTCGGCACGGACGGCGCCGCGAGCAACAATGACCTCGACATGCTCGGCGAGATGCGCAGCGCCGCCCTGCTGGCCAAGGCGGTGGCAAACGATGCCGCCGCCCTGCCGGCCTCCCGGGTGCTGCGCATGGCGACCCTGGGAGGTGCCCGTGCCCTGGGTCTGGACGCCGAGTGCGGCAGCCTGGAGCCGGGCAAGTGGGCCGACCTGGCCGCGGTGCGGCTCGACACGCCGGACTGCCAGCCCGTTTATAATGCGGTTTCACAGATCGTCTATGCCGCGACACGAAGGCATGTCACGGATGTCTGGGTGGCCGGGCGTCAGCTCTGCCGCGACGGCAGCCTGATCCACATGGACGTCGACGAGGTCGCGGCCCGGGCACGCACCTGGGGCGAGCGCATCGCCCGCGGCGAGGAGTCATGACGGACGAGACGGCAGAAGACAGCGCAGGCGCCAACGTCAGTGACGCCGAGATCCACAAGTTCGAATCCCTCGCGGAACGCTGGTGGGACCCGTACAGCGAGTTCCGCCCGCTGCACGAGATCAATCCGCTGCGGCTGGAGTACATCGACCGCCGCGTGCCCCTGGAGGGCCGGCGGGTGCTGGACGTCGGCTGCGGCGGCGGCATCCTGAGCGAGTCCATGGCCCGGCGTGGCGCCCGGGTCACCGGCATCGACATGGGCGAGACGCCGCTCTCGGTGGCACGCCTGCACCAGGAGGAATCGGGCGTGGAGGTGGACTACCGCCGGGTTACCGCGGAGCAGCTGGCGGAGGAGGAAAGCGGTGCCTTCGACGTGGTGACCTGCATGGAGATGCTCGAGCACGTGCCCGATCCCGCCTCGGTCGTGGATGCCTGCTCGCGGCTGCTGCGCCCGGGGGGACACGCGTTCTTCTCCACCATCAACCGCAACCCCAAGGCCTACCTGTTCGCGATCGTGGGAGCCGAGTACCTGCTGCGGCTGCTGCCCCGCGGCACGCACGAATACGGCAGCTTCATCCGGCCCTCGGAGCTGGAGGCCTGGGCCCGGCTCGCGGGCCTGGCCTTCGAGGACATCACGGGGCTGCACTACAACCCGGTCACGCGACGCTACTACCTGGCTCCCGGGGTCGACGTGAACTACATGGTCTGGGCGAGCAAGCCGGAGTGAGCGCACCCCGCCCCGTCGTGCGCGGCGTGCTGTTCGACCTTGACGGTACGCTGATCGACAGCGCCCCCGACCTTGCGGCGGCACTGAACGCGCTGCTGGCGGAGCGCGGGGGCGACCCCCTGCCATACTCACGCCTTCGCCCGCTGGTCTCCGGCGGCGCCGCCCGCCTGGTCGAGGCGGGCTTCGGCACCGGCCGCGACCATCCGCAGTTCCCGGAACTGCGCCGCCGCTTCATCGAGCTCTACCGGGCGGACCTCTCCGGCCGCACGCGCCTGTTCCCGGGCATGGAGCAGGTGCTCGCGGCGCTGGAGCGCCGGGGCACGCCCTGGGGCATCGTCACCAACAAGCCCGGCTCCCTTACCTCGCCCCTGCTGGGAAAGCTGCGGCTGGCCGGGCGTGCGGCCTGCGTCGTCAGTGGCGACAGCACCGGACACGCCAAGCCGCACCCGGAGCCCGTGCTGCACGCCTGCCGCGGCATCGGCGTCGCCCCCGCGGAGTGCCTGTTCGTGGGCGACGATCGCCGTGACGTGGAGGCGGGGCGCGCCGCCGGCACGCGGACGCTGGCCGCCCTGTTCGGCTACATCCCGGACGACGAGGATCCCCGGCGCTGGGGGGCCGACGGCTGCGTGGAATGCCCGCGGACAATCCTCGAGTGGATCGGCGCGGAGCCCGACGCCGGGTGAGACCGCCGGAACGGGCCGCGAGCCCGCGCCGGACCGCCATCCGGGCCGCCGCGCCCGCCGGCATGCGGCATCGATCCCGACGGGACCGGTACAATGGGGGCCGTCCCGTCGCCCCCGACGCCGGCGCTGCCACTACCGACACGGCGAAGATGAGCCCCGAGGAATACTGCGAGAACCTGCTGCAGCAGTACGAGCCCGACACCCGGCTCGCATTGCTGTTCACCGACGCGCCGCGGCGCCGGCCCGCGGCCGCCCTGTTCGCGCTCAACCGCGAGCTGCACCGGAGCGTCAGCGAGCCTTCGGATGCCGGGGTGGCGCGCGCGCGCCTGCAGTGGTGGGCCGACGAGATCCGCAACTGCGTGGCCGGGCAGGCCTCGCACCCGGTCACCCGCGGTCTGTCGCCGGCGCTGGAACGCTTCGGGCTCGCCCCGGAATCGCTGCTCGAGCTGGCCTCGGGGGCCGAGGCAGAGCTCGAGCATGCCGGGCTCGAGAGCCGCGCCGATCTCGACGAGCACTGCTATCGCAACGGCGGCCTGCTGTGGCTGGCGGCCGCGCAGATCTTCGGTTACCGTGACCGCGGCACGCTGCAGGCCGCCCAGAACCTGGGCAACGGCGCACGGCTGGTGGAGATACTGCGCGACGCGGCCACGGATGCCGCACGCGGGCGCATCTACCTGCCGGGCGAGCTGCTGCGGCGGCACGCCGTGAGCGCGGACGACCTGTCGCGGCCCGACCGCTCCGACAGCCTTGCGGAGGTGCTGCGCGAGTTGCACGGGCTGGCGCGGGAGCGCTTCCGGCGGGCACGGGAGCTGCTGCCGGCCGACGACCGGCCGTCCCAGCGCGGCCTGCTGATCCTGGCGGCATTCCGGGAGCGCACCCTGGAGCATCTCGCGCGCCGCGGCTTCCCTCTGGACGCCGGGCACGGCCCGGGACCCGGACGGCGCCTGTGGATCGCGTGGCGCACCGCCCGGCGCGCCGCACGGGGACGGGCGCCCCGCCCCGACTGAGGAGCAGGCAGAGAACATGCAGGGCAGATACGACCTCAGCGACCGGGTGATCCTGGTCACGGGTGCCGGCACCGGAATCGGTGCCGCCGTCTCGCGCGCGCTCGCCGCCAGCGGGGCTACGGTGGCATTGCTGGGCCATCGCGTCGCGGAGCTGGAGGGAGTCTACGACGCGATCGAGTCGGCCGGCGGGCCGCGGCCCGCGATCTGCCCCCTGAACCTGGAATCGATCCAGTGGGACGAGTACCGCAAGCTGGCGGATATGCTCGGGGAAACCTTCGGGCGACTCGACGGCCTGCTTCACAACGCCGCCCGCCTGACCGGCTTCACCCCGCTGGCACTGTTCGATCCCGAGGAGTGGGTGCGCACCATCCAGATCAATCTGAACGCGCCCTTCTTCCTCACGCGCGCCTGCCTGCCGCTGCTGGAGCGCTCCGCGGACGCCTCGGTGCTGTTCACCGGCGACGAAATGGGCCGGCGCGGTCGTGCCTACGCCGGCGCCTACGGCGCCAGCAAGTTCGGCATCGAGGGGCTGGCGAAGACCCTCGCCGAGGAGACCGAGGTGAATACCTCGGTCCGCTCGAACAGCATCGACCCGGGCCCGGTGCGCACCGCGCTGCGCGAGCGCATCCAGTTCGGCCCGGAGCTGGAAGAGCTGCCGCGGCCCGAGGACGTGGTCGAGCCGTACCTGTTCCTGCTGGGCCCGGACGGGCGCGGCATCACCGGCCAGGTGTTTTCCGCCCAGGGCGACGGACCGTGGCAGCGCTGAACGCGGTGTCGCCGGCGCCCCACGGGCACAGGTCCCTGAGGCAGCACTGACGGCAATGCGGCCGGGGGCGGCAGGTCCGTTTGCCGTGCTCGACGATCAGGGCGTGCAGCTCTCCCAGGTCGTGCAGTGGCTGCCGCCACGGACGGGCCTCGACACCGCGGCGGATCTCCTCGTAGCCACGGCTCGCGGAGATCAGGCCCAGCCGGGCGAACAGTCGCCGGGCATAGGCGTCGACCACGAAGCGCGGCTGTCCCAGGGCGTAGACCAGGATCGCATCGGCGGTTTCCCGGCCGACCCCGTGGACCTCCAGGAGCGAGCGGCGCAGCGGTTCCGGCGCCATCCGTTCGAGGCCGGCGAAGCCGCCGTGCTCCAGGAACCACCGGCAGAGAGCCTTCAGGCGCCGGGCCTTGACCCGGAAGGTCCCGGCCGGACGGATCGCCGCGGCCAGGTCCGCCTCCGGGCAGGCGTCGAGCACGCCCGGCGCCAGCAGATCCCGGCGGCGCAGGACCGCGATCGCGCGCTCGACGTTCGACCAGGCGGTGTTCTGCACCAGCACCGCGCCCACCAGCACCTCGAAGCGGGTGCGGGCCGGCCACCAGTGCTGCCGCCCGTAGGCCCGCGTCAACCGCTCCAGCAGCAGCTCCGGCGCGGGAGTCATGCGCCGGACGCGCGTCCCCGGGGACCGCTGCGCCTGCGGCGCAGCCCCGCGGCCGTGCACAGGCGATCCAGCTCGGCCGCGCCCACGCTGCGGATCTCGCCGGTGCGCATCCCGGGCGGCAGCGCCAGCGGCCCGAGCCGCACCCGGATCAGCCGGCTCACGGTGACGCCCTGGCTCTCCCACAGCCGGCGCACCTCGCGCCGGCGTCCTTCCCGCAGGGTGACCCGGTACCAGTGGTTCGCCCCGCTGCCGCCGGCCTCCTCGATGGTCTCGAGCCTGGCCGGCCCGTCTTCCAGACGCACGCCTGTCAGCAGGCGGTTGAGCGCCTCCGCGGACACCTCCCCGAGCACCCGGACCGCGTACTCGCGCTCGACCCGGTAGCGCGGATGCATCAGCCGGTTGGCCAGCTCGCCGTCGGTGGTGAACAGCATCAGCCCGGAGCTGTTGAGATCCAGGCGGCCGACGGCGATCCAGCGCCCGGCCTCCGGCGCCGGCAGGCGCTCGAACACGGTCGGGCGGCCCCCGGGGTCGCGCCGCGTGCACAGCTCTCCCTCGGGCTTGTAATAAATCAGGGCCCGTGCGGGCCGCGGGCCCAGCTGCACGGGCTGCTCGTCGATGCGGATGTCCTCGTCACCCGTGACCCGCTCTCCCAGCTCGGCCGGGCGCCCGTCGACGCGCACCCGTCCGGCCCGGATCAGCGCCTCGATCCCCCGCCGGGAGCCGAGCCCGGCCGCCGCCAGCACCTTCTGCAGGCGTTCGCCGCGGGAAGCGTCTTCGCGGCGGGTCACGACTCGGCCCCCGGGGCGTCGGCATCTCCGGACGCGGGTCCGTCCGCACCACGGCCGAAGTCCAGCTCCACGTTGATGCTGTCGAGATCGCGGATCTCGGCCAGGCTCGGAAGCTGGTCCAGCGAGTGCAGGTTGAAATAGTCCAGGAACTCGCGCGTGGTGCCATACAGCGCGGGCCGCCCGGGCACGTCGCGGTGGCCCACCACCCGGATCCAGCCGCGCTCCTGCAGGGTACGCACGATCGAGGTGCTCACGGTCACGCCGCGCACGTCCTCGATCTCGCCGCGCGTGATGGGCTGGCGGTAGGCGATCAGGGCGAGGGTCTCCAGCATCGCGCGGGAGTACCGGCCGGGACGCTCCTCCCACAGGCGGCTCACCCAGCGCGACCAGTCCGCTGGCACCTGGAAGCGATAGCCGCTGGCCACCCGTCGCAGCTCCGCACCCCGGCCCCGGTAGTCCTCCTCCAGCGCGTCCAGGATCTGCTGCAGCGCCAGCGTGTCCGGACGCTCGTGGTCCTCGAACACGGCCTGGATCTGCTGCAGCCCGAGCGGCTCGCCGGCGGCCATCAGCACCGCCTCCACCACCGCCTTCTGCTGCTCCTCGTTCATTGCCGCCGTTCCGCCGCGGGCTCGTCCGGCGCAGCCTCGTTCGCGCCCGCGGCCCGCACGTAGATGGGCGCCCATGCCTCGGCCTGCACCAGCTCGACCAGCTGCTCACGCACCAGCTCCAGCAGGGCCAGGAATGTGACCACCACCCCCATGCGCCCCTCCTCGGCCCGGAACAGGCGCGCGAACTCCGTGAAGCCGTCGCCGGTGACCACGCTGAGGACGCCGGACATGCGCTCGCGCACCGAGAGGGCCTCGCGCTGGATGTGGTGGCTGGTGAACATCTCGGCCCGCCGGAGCACGTCGCGGAACGCCAGCAGCAGCTCGTCCAGCTCGACCTCGGGCAGTGCCCGGACCACCGGCTGCGTCCCCGCCTCGGGCAGCACGGGGAACAGGTCCCGGTCCATCCGCGGCAGCGCGTCGAGGTCCTCCGCCGCCTTCTTGTAGCGTTCGTATTCCTGCAGCCTGCGCACCAGCTCGGCGCGCGGGTCCTCTTCCTCCTCCTCCGCGTCCGCCGGCCGCGGCAACAGCATGCGCGACTTGATCTCCGCGAGCACCGAGGCCATCACCAGGTACTCCGCGGCCAGATCGAGGCGCAGCCCCTCCATGAGCCGGATGTATTCCATGTACTGGCGCGTGATCTCGGCGACCGGGATGTCGAGGATGTCGATGTTCTGGCGCTTGATCAGGTAGAGCAGCAGATCCAGGGGACCCTCGAACGCCTCCAGGAAGACCTCGAGCGCGTCCGGCGGGATGTACAGATCCTCGGGCGCGGCGAAGGGCTCGCCCTGCACGATGGCGAACGGCATCTCGCCCTGGGCGTGGTCGGAAACCGCGCGCCCCGGCCGTGCCTCCTCCCCGGATTCGGGTCCGCTCACGGGCGTTCCTCCCATCCCGATATCACCGTCGTCTCCCGGGGTTCGGGCGCCTTGCACACCAGCGCCGGCCGCCCTCGTGATTCATCCGGGTCAGTACCGGAGTCCCATCGCCTGGCGTACCTCGGTCAGCGTGTCCCGCGCCATGTCGCGGGCCTGTTCGCAGCCTTCCTGCAGGATGCCGTTGACCAGCTCCGGATCGGATTCGTACTCGGCGATCCGGTCCTGGATGGGGCGCAGCTCGGCGAGCACCGACTCCACCACCGGCTGCTTGCACTCCAGGCAGCCGATCCCGGCCGAGCGGCAGCCCTGCTGCACCCAGTCGCGGGTCTTCTCGTCACTGTAGACCTGGTGCAGAGGCCACACCGGGCATTTCTCCGGCTCTCCCGGATCGCTGCGCCGGACCCGCGCCGGGTCGGTCGGCATGGTGCGGATCTTCTTCTCGACCTGGTCCAGCGGCTCGCGCAGGGAGATCGTGTTGCCGTAGGACTTGGACATCTTCCGCCCGTCCAGCCCCGGCATGCGGGGCGATTCGGTGAGCAGCGCATCCGGCTCGGGCAGGATGATCCGTCCGCTGCCCTCGAGGTAACCCAGCAGCCGCTCGCGGTCCGCCAGGGTGATGTTCTGCTGCGACTCCAGCAGCGCCCGCGCGACGTCCAGCGCTTCCTCGTCACCCTGCTCCTGGTAGCGCCGGCGCAGGTCGCGATACAGCCGGGCCTGTTTCTTGCCCATCTTGCGGATCGCTTCCTCGGAACGCTCGCCGAACTCGGGTTCGCGCCCGAACAGGTGGTTGAACCGGCGCGCCAGCTCGCGCGTGAGCTCCACGTGCGCCACCTGGTCCTCCCCCACCGGCACGCGGGTGGCCTTGTAGATCAGGATATCCGCACTCTGCAGCAGGGGGTAGCCGAGAAAGCCGTAGGTGGCCAGATCGCGGTCCCGGAGCTGCTCCTGCTGCTCCTTGTAGGTCGGCACGCGCTCCAGCCAGCCCAGGGGCGTGATCATCGACAGCAGGACGTGGAGCTCCGCGTGCTCGGGGACCTGGGACTGGATGAAGATCCGCGCCAGCCCCGGGTTGATGCCCACCGCCAGCCAGTCCACCACCATCTCCATGGCCCAGTCGGCGATGCGCCCGGAGTCCTCGTACTGGGTCGTCAGCGCGTGCCAGTCGGCGACGAAGAACAGGCAGTCGAATTCCTGCTGCAGGCGCAGCCAGTTCCGCAGCACGCCGTGGTAGTGGCCGAGATGCAGCGGACCCGTCGGGCGCATGCCCGAGAGCACGCGGTTGGGTTGGTTGGGCATGGAACTCAAGCTCGCTCCCGTTTTCGCATGTCGTGCCCGCGGCCGGGGCTCACAGGCCCGCGAGGAATGCCTGCAGGCCGATCGGGCCGATGCCGAACAACCGGAACAGTGACGCCTGCGACCAGTTGAGCGCCGGCCACAGCACGCTGCCCAGGATGCTGCCGCCGCCGACCGGGATGAACAGCAGGGCCAGGATGATGAACAGCCCGTACGGCTCGATGCGGTCCAGCTTCGCCGACATCGGGCCCGGCAGCAGGCCGCTCAGGACCCGCCCGCCGTCCAGGGGCGGCAGCGGCACCATGTTCAGCCACATCAGCACCAGGTTGATCGTGACCCCGAACAGGCCCATGTAGACCAGGGGCACGGAGACCCACCGCAGGTCGGGTCCGGCGAACAGCGCCAGCTTGATCACCAGGGTCCAGAGCAGCGCCATGGCCAGGTTGGAGGCCGGACCGGCCACCGCGACCAGCGCCATGCCGCGACGCGGGTCGCGAAAGTTCTGGGCCGTGATCGGCACCGGCTTGGCCCAGCCGAACAGGATGCCGCCGAGCAGCAGCGAAAGCAGCGGAACCACCACCGTGCCCAGCGGATCGATATGGCGCACCGGGTTCAGGCTCAGGCGCCCCAGCATCCGGGCCGTGGGATCCCCGAGCCGGCTGGCCACCCAGCCGTGGGCGGCCTCGTGAATCGTGATGGCGAAGATGATCGGCAGTGCCCCGATGACCAGGGACTGTACCAGGTTCAGATTGCCCATCCGCGCATTATGCCACGGGCTCTTCAGGCGAACAGCACCCCGGCTTCCCCCTTGCCCTGGCGCAGGATCTGCGGCGGCCCGTCGGACAGGTCCACCACCGTGGTCGCCTCCAGTCCGCAGTTGCCCCCGTCGATCACCAGGTCCACGTGGTGCTCCAAGCGCGCGCGGATGTCCTCGGCGTCCGTCATCGGCAGCTCCTCCCCGGGCAGTTGCAGGGTGCAGCTGACCAGCGGCTCCCCCAGCGTCTCCAGCAGGCTCTGCGTGACCTGGTGGTCCGGCACCCGCACACCGATGGTCTTGCGGCGCGCGTGCTGCACCCGCCGCGGCACCTCGCGGGTGGCCGGGAGAATGAACGTGTACGGCCCCGGCGTAAGGGCCTTGATCAGGCGGAACGCCTGGTTCTCCAGCCGGCCGTAAGCGGCCACTTCGGAGAGATCCCGGCAGACCAGCGTGAAATTGTGCCGCGAGTCGAACCGGCGGATCGTGCGGATGCGATCGAGTGCCCCCTTGTCGCCGATGTGGCAGCCGAGCGCGTAGCAGGAATCCGTGGGATACACGATTACGCCACCGTCGCGGATGATCTCGACCGCGCGCGCAAGCAGCCTCGCCTGGGGATTTTCCGGGTGGATCCTGAAGAACTGGCTCATGGGCGAACTCCTCGGCTGGCGAGGTGACGGCGCCGGCGTGCCCGCGTTCCGCCGCTCGCGGGGCTGTGGCCGGCCCGCATCTCGGCTATCATGTGCAGGTCGGCGGGGCGGCTCATACGGAGCGTTGGAACCCGCCAGCCATGCACAAGGTATAGCGCATTCCCCCCTGATGAAAATCCTCTACGATTTTTTCCCGGTCGTGGCGTTCTTCGTGGCGTTCCGGGTCTACGGCATCTACGTGGCCACCGCCCTGTTCATGGGACTCGCCAGCGCCCAGGTCGGCTGGGACTGGCTGCGGCATCGCCGGCTGGACACCATGCACGTCGCCACCGCCGTGCTGGCAGTGCTGTTCGGCGGCGCCACGCTGCTGCTGCACGACGCCCGCTTCATCAAGATGAAGCCCACCGTGCTGTACCTGCTCATGGCCGCGGTGATGGCCGGCAGCCTGCTGCTGCGGCGCCCCCTGCTGGCACGCCTGATGGGCGACCGGATCGTGCTGCCTTCGCCGGTCTGGACCCGCCTGGGCTGGGCATGGACCGGTTACTTCCTGGCCTGCGCCGCCGCCAATCAGTACGTGGCCAGCTTCTACAGCACGCGCGTCTGGGTGGATTTCAAGCTCTTCGGGGTGCTCACCATGACGCTGTGCTTCGTGCTCGGGCAAACCCTGTACATCGCCCGCCATCTGAAGCAGGATGACGCCGAACGGGAGGAATCCTGATGCTTTACGCGATTATCGGCGAGGACGTCGAGGACAGCTCGGAAAGACGCCGCCGGGCGCAGCAACCCCACCGCGAGCGCCTGCAGCAGCTGCAGGCGGCCGGGCGGCTGGTGCTCGCTGGCCCCTTCCCCGCGGTGGACGCGGAGGACCCCGGTCCGGCCGGGTTCCGGGGCAGCCTGATCGTCGCCGAGTTCGACAGCGAGCAGGCCGCCCGCGAATGGGCGGACGCGGACCCGTACGTCCACGCCGGGGTCTATGAACGCGTCACGGTGCGACCGTTCCGGCAGGTGTTTCCACAATGACCGACCGCATCGCCCGCATGCGCCGGAAACTCGAGCAGGCATTCGCGCCTTCGGCCCTGGAGATCCGGGACGACAGTCACCGTCACGCGGGCCATGCCGGCGCGCGCGGCGGCATGGGCCACTACCGGGTCCGGATCCGCTCGCAGCGCTTCCGGGGAACGAATCCCCTGGAGCGACACCGCCTCGTGTACGAGGCGCTCGGGGACATGATGCAGACCGATATCCACGCCCTCCAGATCGAGGCCTCGGACGACGAGGGCGGCCAGGCGTGACCCGGCGCCGCCGCTCACGCCCCACCTCCGGCCGGCATCGGCCGTCAGCCAGGTAGACACTTGAGGAAGACAATACGATGCGCAAGACAGCACTGATGCTCGCGATCCTCGCCCTCGCGGGCCTGGCTCTCTCGGGCTGCCAGAAGAAGGACCAGGGCAATGCCGCGAGCGCCGCGAACACCAATGGCGCGGGGATCACCATTCCGGAGGGCAGCGGCTCCGTGGCCACGGTCAACGGTCATCCGGTCAGCAAGACGCTGTTCGATCTGTTCGCCAGCCAGCGCGAGCAGCAGACCGGCAAGAAGCTGACGGACCAGGAGCACGACGACCTGGTGAACCAGCTGGTCGACCTGGAGCTGCTGGCACAGGACGCGAAGAAGAAGGGCCTGGAGCAGCAGTCCGACGTCCAGGGACAGCTCCTGGCCCAGTACCTGACGACCCTCGCCCGGGCCGACGTGCAGGATCACATCAAGAACGTGAAGATCAGCGAGGACGAGATCCAGAAGGCCTACAAGCAACGCGTCGCGCACATGTCGGGCAAGGAATACAAGGCCCGCCACATCCTGCTCAAGACCAGGGCCGAGGCGGATGCCGTGATCAAGCAGCTGGACAAGGGAGCCGACTTCGCCAAGCTCGCCAAGGAGAAGTCGACCGGCCCGTCCGCTTCCCAGGGAGGCCAGCTGGGCTGGTTCTCGCCCGGGGACATGGTGCCGAAATTCTCCCAGGCGGTGGAGAAGCTCAAGCCCGGGCACTACACGGAGAAGCCGGTCAAGACCCGCTTCGGCTGGCACGTGATCCTGCTCGAGGCCACGCGCAACAAGAAGAAGCCGAGCCTCGACGACCTGCGCGACCAGATCAAGCAGACCCTTCAGCGCCAGAAGGTGGAGCAGTATATCCAGCAGCTGCGCAAGAAGGCCGACATCAAACGCGGCTGAGCGATCGCGAAACTGTGATGCGCATCACGGTCCGGCAGCGCACGAGCCCGTTAACATCGAGACGTCGGGTGAGCATGGTCGCCCGGCGACTCTGTGCAACGGAACCGTTCTAGCGGCATCATTCGCATGGACTTCGAATGGCAACCTCCGGGTTGCCATTTTTTTTGATTCGCCGGAGGAGGCACGAACGCGTCCGGCGCAGAGCCAGGGAACAGGAGCGTTTCGAGATTCAGGGACCGGCCGCTGTCTGCGGCGGCTGCCCTGCGGGACGGCATGGAGTTTGCAACAGGCCCGGCCGGGCCTGTCGGACCGGGAGTACCGGCAACGAGACTTGCCGCCTCTAGCCTGAAACCATCCACCCTCTCACCGGTGGTTGCCGGTACCCCGCCGCTCGGGGCCCGCCGGCTGTCGCGCGAACAGGCGGCGAAGGCGCTCCACCCGCCGCCGATTCGTGCCCAGGTCGGAATACCCGACACGCGACGCCGAGCGCACGTGGATCACGCCGGCGTCGCGGTCCAGGGCGAACTCGAGGTCGTCGCGGAACCGCAGCAGGCGGGTCGTGAACACCGCCCGCAGCGACTCGGGTCCGGAGGCGACGACCTCCACGCGCGGGAGCGCTTCGAGCACCCGCCGCAACGCATCCATCGCCGCGTCGGGATCGCCGGTGAAGCTCAGCGGAGCGACCCGGTGAAGGCGATCCTCCGCCTGGCTCGAGACGCAGTTGGGCGAATCCGGGCAGGGAGGAAGACTGGCCGCCATCACTGCTGCCCGCCCAGCAGCCGGAGGAACGCCGCCTCGTCGAGGACATCGACCCCCAGCTCCCGGGCACGCTCGAGCTTGGAGCCGGGATCTTCGCCCGCGACCACGTAGCTGGTCCGCCCCGAGACGCCGCCGGTCACGCGCCCGCCCCGGCGCTGGATCGCCTCCCTCGCCTCGTCGCGGGTCATGCTCTCGAGGGCCCCGGTGAGGACGAAGGTCCTGCCGGCCAGGCGCTGGCTGCCGCCTGCAGCCCCGGCCCGCTCCCACCGCACGCCGCGGTCGCGCAGCGCCTGGATCACCCGCCGGTTGTGCGCCTGCCGGAAGAACCGGTGGATGTGCCCGGCGATCACCGGGCCGACATCCGGCACCTGGGTCAGAGTCTCGGGATCGGCTTCCATGAGGGGATCGAGGTCGCCGAAGTGGCCGGCCAGCGCCTGCGCCGTGGCCTCCCCCACCTCCCGGATGCCGAGAGCGTGGAGGAATCGCGCCAGGGTCGTCTGCCGGCTGTGATCGATCGCCGCGACCAGGTTGGCGGCGGATTTCTCGCCCATGCGCTCCAGGCCCGCCAGCGTCCCGGCATCCAGCCCGTAGAGGTCGGAAGCGTCACGGACCAGGCCGCGATCGACCAGTTGGTCCACCAGCTTCTCGCCCAGGCCGTCGATGTCCATCGCCCGGCGCGAGGCGAAATGCTTGAGGCTCTCCTTGCGTTGCGCCTCGCAGGCGAGCCCGCCGGTGCAGCGGGCCACCGCCTCGCCTTCCGCCCGCTCGACCTCGGCCCCGCAAACCGGACAACGCTCCGGCAGCTCGATCCGCCGGACGCCCGGAGGGCGCCGCTCGGTCACCACGCGCACGATCTCCGGGATCACGTCGCCGGCGCGCCGCACGTAGACGACGTCCCCGATGCGCACATCCTTGCGCTCGATCTCGTCCATGTTGTGCAGCGTGGCGTTGCTCACCGTCACGCCCCCCACGAACACCGGCTCCAGGCGTGCGACGGGGGTCAGGGCACCGGTCCGCCCCACCTGGAACTCGACCTCCCGGATCTTCGTGAGGGCTTCCTCGGCCGGGAACTTGTGTGCGATCGCCCAGCGCGGGGCGCGCGCCACGAAGCCCAGCTCGCGCTGGTAGTCGGTCCGGTCGACCTTGAACACCACGCCGTCGATGTCGAAATCGAGGCTGTCCCGGCGCTGCGCCATCTCGCGGTAGTACCCCAGACAGCCGTCCAGCCCCGTCACCCGGCGCACCAGCGGCGACACCGGCAGTCCCCAGTCCTTCAGGCGCTCCAGCAGGTCCAGCTGCCGGTCGGGCAGCTGGCTCCCCTCCACCAGCCCGCAGCCGTAGGCATAGAAGCGCAGCGGCCGCTGCGCGGTGACCTGCGGGTCGAGCTGGCGCAGGCTGCCGGCCGCAGCGTTGCGGGGATTGACGAAGGCCCTCTGCTGCTCCCGCCCCATGCGAAGATTCAGGCGCTCGAAGCCGTGCCGGGTCATGTACACCTCGCCGCGGACCTCCAGCCGCGGCGGCCAGCCGTCACCCGTCAGGCGCAGCGGCACCGCCCGGATCGTGCGCACGTTCGCGGTGACGTCCTCGCCGGCCGTCCCGTCGCCGCGCGTGGCAGCCCGGGCCAGGGCACCGTCCCGGTACAGGAGGCTCAGCGCCAGGCCGTCCAGCTTGGGCTCGGCGCAGTACTCGATCGCGGTTTCCCGCTCGAGCCGCTCCCGCACACGCCGATCGAAGGCTTCCAGCTCCTCGTCGCTGAACGCGTTTTCCAGCGAGAGCATCGGCACCTCGTGCCGGACCTCCGCGAAACCCTCGGCGGCGGGGCCGCCCACCCGCTGCGTGGGGGAGTCCGGAGTGACCAGCTCGGGATGCCCGGCCTCGAGGGCCTCCAGCTCCCGCATGAGCCGATCGTACTCGGCGTCCGGGATGGCGGGGTTGTCCTCGACGTAGTAGCGGCGATTGTGGTACTCGATTTCCCGCCGCAGCGCCTCGATCCGCTCGACCGCGTCCTGCTTCGACGACATGCGTCTACCGCTCACCGTGCCGTGCGTTCCGCCGCCAGGGCGCGCTCGAAGAGCTGCCCCAGGTTGGCTTCGGTCACCGGCCGCCGCTGCTCGTCCAGCAGCCGTCCGCCGAGCGACTTCGCCAGCGTCAGCGCCGTATCGACCATCGCGTCCACGGCATCGCGTGCGGGCACCGGCCCCGGCAGCATGGTCATCAGCGCGACCCCCGGGGTCCGCATGTGCTCCATCTCCCGCAGATCGAAGCTGCCCGGCTCGAGCATGTTCGCCGCGCAGAACACGAATCCGCGCTGGCGGCCCTCCTCCGGATAGCGGTAGAACGCGCCCCCGGTGCCGTGCGAGAGCCCTTCCCGCACCAGCGCACGCACCACGTCCTCGGCGTGGAACATCCCGCCCTCGGGCGCCGCGACGTGCAGTACGACGATATTGCCGCGATCCGCCCCGGGCGCCGGTTCGGGTTCCGCAGGGTCGCTGCCGGCCCGGTCCGGCGCGCCGGCCGGCTGCGTCGCCGGCGCGTCCGGAGGCTGCGTGACAGCCTCGTCCGCCACCGGGAATGCCTCTTCCGGCCCGTCGTCCGCATACAGGGGCGGCGTGCTCCCGTCATCCTGCACATCACCCAGCGCATCGAACGGGTGTCCCCCAACGGTGGGCTCGTACCGCTCGTGCGGTTCCGTTTCCCCTTCGTCCGGGCTCCTGGACGCATCCTGTCCGGACGCGGCGCCCGGGCCCAGGAAGCGCCAGTGGAGCCAGATGCCGGCCAGCACCAGCGCTCCGACGATGAGGATGATCCAGCGAAGCGTGCTCATATCCCTTGCTCAGATGCTCGGTTCACCCGGAAGTTTCCCGGACCAGTGTAGCGCCCCGTCCATGGCCTTCCCGCGGAGCGCCCGCGGGCCGGCGTCACATCGCCGCGAGCTCGACCGCCCCGTCCACGTCCACCGAGACCAGGCGAGACACTCCCGGTTCGTGCATGGTGACACCCATGAGCTGATCCGCAAGCTCCATGGTGTTCTTGTTGTGCGTGACCATGATGAACTGCACCCGCTCCGACATGTCCCGCACCAGCTCGCAGAAACGCCCGACGTTGGCGTCGTCCAGCGGCGCGTCCACCTCGTCGAGCATGCAGAACGGCGCCGGGTTCAGCTCGAAGATCGCGAACACCAGGGCCACCGCCGTCAGGGCCTTCTCACCGCCCGAGAGCAGGTGGATGGTGCTGTTCCGCTTGCCGGGCGGACGCGCCATGATGGTCACACCGGTATCCAGCAGGTCCTCCCCGGTGAGGTCGAGGTAGGCGTGACCGCCGCCGAACAGCCGGGGGAACATGGCCTGCACCCCCTGATTCACCCGGTCGAAGGTTTCCCGGAAGCGTGCGCGGGTCTCGCGGTCGATACGCCGTATGGCGTTCTCCAGGGTCTCGAGCGCGTCCATCAGGTCGGCATGCTGCCGGTCCAGGTACTCCTTGCGTTCCGACTGCGTCTCGAACTCCTCGATCGCCGCCAGGTTGATCGGGCCGAGCCGCTCGATCTGCCCCGAAAGCCGTTCCAGGTCGCCCTCGCGGGCGTCGGCCGTGGCATCCTCCGACAGCTCGCCCGCGACGGCGGCGGGATCGTCGCCCGCCTCCCGCATCTGGTCCGCGAGCGATTGCTGGCGTCCCCGGATTTCCCCGCGGCGGGTGCGCACCTGCTCCAACTCCTCGCGCAGCGCCGCGACCCGCTGCTCCTGCGCCTGCCGCCGGCGCTCCGCCTCCCGCAGCTCGGCATCCAGGGCCTCCATCCGCTCCCGCCGGCGGGAAAGGTCCTGCTCCACCTCGACCCGCCGCTGCAGCAGCGCGTCGAGCTGCTCCCTTTCCTCGTTCCCCGGCCCTGAGGTGTCGTCCAGGCCCTCCGCGAGCTCCGCCCGCCGGCGCTCCAGCCCGGCCAGCTGTTCTTCCAGCGTCTCCAGGTGGCGCGACGTGGACTGCTCGGTGCTGCGGCGCGATTCGAGCTTCAGCTCGAGGGCGTGGCGTGCGTCCCGCTGCTCGCGGTGATTCCCGCGGGCACGCTCCAGTGCCTGCTGCGCATCGCGGCCACGGGCCTGGAGCTTCCCGCCGCGCTCCTCCAGCGCCGGCAGCTCCTCCATGGCGCGCTCCAGCCTGCCCCGTGCCTCGCGTGTGGCATCCTCCAGCTCCGCGATGGCCCCCTGCGTGGTTTCCAGCTCCTCCCGGAGCGCTTCGCGCCGGCGGCGCGCCTGCTCCATGCGCTGCCGCTCGCCGTCCCACCGTGCAGCGATGTCGCTGATCCCGCGGTGCAACTCGTTGACTTGCTGCTGAAGCTCGTCGCGCCCCCTCTCGGTCTCGGCGATGCGCTCCCGCAAGGCCTCGCGACCTTGCTCCAGGGACCGCACGCGGGCCCCTGCGCGGTCCAGCTCCCCCTCGAGAGTCTCGATCTCGCGCTGCCGCCCGATCACCCCGGCCCGGTCGTCCCCGCCCCGGGCCACCCGGATCCAGTCCCTTCCCAGCCAGACTCCGTCACGGGTGACGACCGACTGCCCGTCCTGCAGATGCCTGCGGCGCGCGGCGGCCGCCGGCACGTCCTCGACGGCGACCACGCCCGTCAGCAGCGAGCGCGCCGCAACCGGCCCGTGCACGTGGCGTGACAGCGAGTCGTCTGCCGCTGTCGCGTCCTCCCCCCCGTCCGCGGCTGCGACCAGCGCCAGCGAGCCCTGCTCCAGATCGGCGCAGCCCTCCAGGGCCTGCTCCAGGTTCTCGGTGCACACGGCTTCCAGGCACGGTCCGAGGACCGTCTCCACCGCCCGTTCCCAACCACCGGTCACCCGGATCGCCTGCGCCAGGCGCGGCCGGTCCGCAAGGCCCTGGCGGTCGAGCCATCCCGCCACCGCTTCGTCGCGATCCTCCAGCGCCGCCTGCTGCAGGGCGCGCAGCGACTCCAGGCGGCCGCCGCTCGCCTGATGCCCGCCCCGTGCCTCGGCGAGCTCCCGCTCCAGCCGCTGGTCCTCCTCCCGCAGGCCCGCAACCGCGCTGCGCGTCTCCTCCAGCGTCCGCTCCCGCTCCGAGTAGCTGTCCCGGAGCTCGCCGAGACGCTGCTCGAGCGCCTCGCTCTCCGTCTCCGCGCTGCTGTCGTCGATGCCCCGGGCCTGGTCGCGCAGCCGATCCCGCCGCTGCAGGAGCTCGCTCATGCGGTGTTCGAGCTGCTGGATGCGGGCCTGCTCGACTTCCACCCGCCGGCGGCACTCGGCCGCCTCGACCGCGTGCGCCTCGCGTTCGCTCTGCCACTCGCGCAGCACCTCCTCCGCGGACTGCATCGCCTGCGCCGCCTCGCCTTCGGCCTGCTGCAGGCGTTCCAGCGCAGGCGTGAGCTCCGCGAGTTCGGCGCGTCCGGCCTCGAGCTCCTCACGGTCGCGCCGCAGCCGCGCCTCGACCTCCCCGTGGCTGTGCTCGACCTGCTCCAGCTCCCGCGCCTGGCGCTGGCGCAGCTCCCGACGGTGCTGGATCGCCTGCTCCAGGCGGGCGATGTCGGCCCCGATGCTGTAGTAGCGCTCCTGCACCTGGCGGAATGTCTCACCGGCCTCGTGGCCCTGCTCGCGCAGCTGTTCGATCCCGCTTTCTGCCGAGCGCTGTTCCGCCAGGGCCTGCTCATGGCGATTGCCACGCTCGGCCAGCTCGGAGTCCAGCGCGGCGACCCGGCGTTCGCAGTCCCGCCAGCGCAGTGCCGTGAGCTCCGCCCGGGCGCGCCGCTCGCGTGCCCTGAGCTCCTTGAAGCGCTCGGCCGTGCGCGCCTGGCGCTGGAGGTGCCCGAGCTGCTTGTCCAGCTCCTCGCGAAGGTCGTCCAGCCGCTCGATGTTCTCCCGGGTGTGCCGGATCCGGTTCTCCGTCTCGCGCCGGCGCTCCTTGTACTTCGATATCCCGGCCGCCTCTTCCATCAGCACCCGCAGCTCCTCCGGGCGCGCCTCGATCAGCCGGCTGATCATGCCCTGCTCGATGATCGCGTAGCTCCTCGGGCCGAGCCCGGTACCCAGGAAGATGTCGGTGATGTCGCGGCGCCGGCAGCGGGTCCCGTTCAGGAAGTACACGGAGCTGCCGTCGCGGGAGACCTGGCGCCGCACCGAGATCTCGTTGAAGGCCGCGTACTGCCCGCCCACGGCGCCGTCGCTGTTGTCGAACACCAGTTCGATGCTGGCCTGTCCCACCGGCTTGCGGGCGCTCGCTCCGTTGAAGATGACGTCGGCCATCGAGTCGCCGCGCAGGTGCTTGGCGGAGCTCTCTCCCATGACCCAGCGGACCGCATCGATGATGTTCGACTTGCCGCAGCCGTTCGGACCGACCACGCCGCACAAGTTGCTGGGAAACCGGATCGTGGTGGGATCGACGAAGGACTTGAACCCCGCCAGTTTGATCTTGCTGAGCCGCATCTCTTCCCGTCCGTACGCTGCGGGCTCGCGGCCGCCCCGGCCTCCGCCGCCCGCATGGCCCTTCGTTGCCCCTCGCCGCACCCCGCGACGAAGTAGACTAGTGTAAAGGAAGCTCTGATGGAATCAGAGCTTCCTTTCGGGCCGGGCAGGCCCGGCGCGGATCGGGCGCGTCAGCGGCCGATCCGGCGGAGCCGGGTCCGGACATGCGCCGGAGCCGGCGAACCCGGGAGCCCCGGGACGACTGGTCCCGGGGCCGCAAGCCGTGCGCTCTGCGGAATCGGCACCTCCCCGCAGCGATGGCAGGTACGGGGCCGGGGGCTGACCAAAGCTTCCGGAAGATTGGTAAAGTATCGTCATTCCCAGCACGACGAACACGGATTGCGCCAACCATGCCCAGCCGACCCAGCCGGGAGCTCGAGACCTTCGCCAACCCGACGCCCGGGCGCGACTACACCATCCGGATGCGGATCCCGGAGTTCACCTGCCTGTGCCCCAAGACCGGGCAGCCCGACTTCGCCACGCTGCACCTCGAATACGTCCCGGACCGTCTCTGCGTGGAGCTGAAGTCCCTGAAGCTCTACATCTGGTCCTACCGCGACGAGGGGGCATTCCACGAGGCCGTCACCAACCGCATCCTCGAGGACCTCGCGCGCGCCACCGAGCCCCGCTTCATGCGACTGCGGGCGGAGTTCAACGTGCGCGGCGGCATCCACACCACGGTGGTCGCGGAGCACCGCAAGCCGGACTGGACCGCGCCGCCGCCGGTGGCGCTGCCCTGAGCACGCCGCGCCCGTGACCGAGCTGCTTGCCGGCGCCGGCTATCTTCTTCGCGGGCTGCGCCTGGTGCGCATGCGCGGGGTGCCCCGCTACGTCGTCATTCCGCTGGCGATCAACACGCTGCTGTTCGCCGGCGCATCGTACCTTGCGTTCGACTGGTTCGGCGTGCTCATGCAGCACCTGGCGCATGAACTCCCGCAGTGGCTGGAGTGGCTCCGGTACGTCCTGTGGGCACTGTTCATCGCGGCGGGCCTGCTGATCCTGTACTTCGCCTTCGGGGTGCTGGCGAACCTGATCGCGGCACCGTTCAACGGCCTGCTGTCGGCCCGCGTGGAGCGGCTGCTGACCGGACGGCAACCCGGCGAAGACGACGGCGCCGACGAGGGGCTCCTGCGCGGCGCCTGGCGGGATATCCGGGCCCAGTTGATCCAGCTGCGCTACGTGCTGCTGCGTCTCGCGCTGCTCGGCGCCCTGACGTGGATTCTGGCCCTCATCCCCCCGGTAAACCTGCTCATTCCGTTCCTCTGGTTCGCCTTCGGCGCCTGGATGAACACCCTGGGATACGTCGACGTCCCGATGGGGAACCACGGCATCGCCTTCCCGCGGGGGCGTCGCATCATGGCACGACACCGCGGGCTGGCGCTGGGCTTCGGCAGCGTGACGACCCTGGCCGGGTCGCTACCGGTGATCAACTTCTTCGTCATCCCGGTCGCCGTCGCAGGAGCCACCGCGATGTGGGTGGAGCGCCTGCAGGACACGCCCGGGGCGCGTCGCTGAGCCCGACCGTCAGGAGGCCCCAAGCATCGTCCGCAGCCGCTCCACACCCGCCTCGAGGCTGTCCAGGGAGGTGGTATAGGCGAAGCGCACGTGCTCCTGCGCGCGGTACTCGCCGAAATCCAGCCCCGGGGTTGCAGCCACGCCCGCCTCCTCCAGCATGATGCCCGCCAGGGTTTCGCTGTCGTGACCGAAACGGCTGCACTCTGCGTAAAGGTAAAAGGCGCCGTCGGGCGTCACGGGGATGCGGAAGCCCAGCTCGCGCAGCGCCGGCAGGAGGAAGTCGCGCCGCTGCCGGAACTGCTGCCGGCGGGCCTCGTGGACGGCCATCGCATCGTCACCAAAGGCCGCCAGCGCACCGTACTGCGCAGGGGTCGACGCCGCGATGAACAGGTTCTGCTGCAACCGCTCCATGTCGCGTACCGCCGCCTCGGGCGCGATCAGCCAGCCCACTCGCCAGCCGGTCATGCCGAAGTACTTGGAGAAGCTGTTGACCACGATCGCATCCGGATCCGTTTCCAGCACCGAATGACAATCCGGGCCGTAGACCAGGCCGTGATAGATCTCGTCCATGATCAGGCGCAGGCCATGCTGGCGCGCGAGCGCGACCAGCGCGGCCAGCTGGTCAGGATCGATCAGGGTCCCGGTCGGATTGGATGGCGAGGCCGCCAGGATGGCGGCGGTCGCCGGGTTGATCCGCGGCGCCACCAGCTCGGCCGGCAACTGGTAGCGGGTCGACGCGTCGGTGGCCACGTTGCGCGGGACGGCGCCGAGGAAGTGCACCATGCTCCGGTTGCAGGGATAGCCCGGATCGGCCAGCAGCACCTCATCCGAAGGCTGGGTCGCCCAGGCCAGCGCCAGCTGCAGCGCACCCGACGCGCCCGGGGTGATCAGTACACGTTCCGGGCCGATGGCAACCCCGTAACGCGCGCCGTAGTAGCCGGCAATCGCCTCCCGCAGGGCGGGCAGTCCGGACGCCGGGGTGTAGCCGGTATGACCGGCCCTCAGCGCCCGCTCGGCCGCCTCGACGATCGACGGTGCGGTCGGGAAGTCCGGCTCGCCGATCTCCATGTGAATGATCCGCCGGCCCAGCCGCTCGAGCTCCCCCGCTCGCGCCATCACCTCCATCACGTGGAAGGGCCGGATCCGCTCCAGCCGCTGCCCGGCGCGGCGCGCCGCCACGCGGTCCCCGTTTGCGCTTTGCGAAAGGTCTCTCACGCAGGTTTCCTTGTCGTTGTCCGGGCGCCCTGGGACGCGATGCCCGCCAGACGGGCGCGCGCACCGGGCCCGTGCGTATGCGATACCCCTACGCCCATTTATGCGTGAGAATGGCGGACCTCGCAAGGACGCCGCCGGTCGGGGATTCTCGCGATGCCCCTCGCGGGGTCGGGGCGGGCACGCCGAAAGCGAGTTGCATGGGGGGTTCTCAAACGAGTTGCGCGGGGGGTTCTATTTTGATAAATAGTCGCGGTTCAGTTACCGGCCTTACTGCCCAGGAGCACTACATGGCGGCGAAGAACAAGGCGAGCGCCTCGACCGTCCAACCCCCCGTCAAGGGGTTCGAACCCTATCAGCCCGCCAAGGGCGAGGAGTATATGAGCCCGCAGCAGGAGGAACACTTCCGCAAGATCCTGCGCGCCTGGAAGAACGAGCTCATGGAGGAGGTCGACCGCACGGTGCACCACATGCAGGATGAGGCCGCCAACTTCCCGGACCCCAACGACCGCGCCACGCAGGAATCGGAGTTCAGCCTGGAGCTGCGGACGCGCGACCGTGAGCGCAAGTTGCTCAAGAAGATCCACGAGGCGCTCGAGCGCATTGACGAGGGTGAGTTCGGCTTCTGCGAAACCTGCGGGGTGGAAATCGGCATCCGGCGCCTGGAGGCCCGGCCGACTGCCACCCAGTGCATCGACTGCAAGACCCTGGACGAGATCCGCGAAAAACAGCTGGGCGGCTAGCCGTCCGCGCACCACCGTGCGCCGCGAGGCCTCTCTGGACAGCACCCGGGAACCCACCGCCCGCGGGCGATTCGCCCCCTCTCCCACCGGACCGCTGCACTTCGGCTCCCTGCTGGCCGCGCTGGCGAGCTACCTTGACGCACGCCATGCGGGCGCCGCATGGCTGGTGCGCATGGAGGATCTCGACCCGCCCCGGGCAGTACCCGGCGCCGCGGATGCCATCCTGCGTACGCTGGAGGCGCTGGGGCTGCGCTGGGACGGTCACGTGATGCACCAGAGCGAGCGCGGCGATGCCTACCAGGCGGCGGTCGACCGGCTAACCGCTGCCGGCCTCACCTTCGTGTGCGGATGCAGCCGCCGGGACGTGGCCGAGCTCGGCGATCCGGGCCCGGAGGGCCCGGTGTACCCCGGGACCTGCCGCAACGGGCTGCCATCGGACCGGAAGCCTCGCTCGGTGCGCATGCGGGTTGGCCACCACGTGATCCGCTTCCACGATCGTCTGCAGGGCGCTCAAATACAGGACCTGGCACGTGATGTCGGCGACTTCGTGATCCGGCGTGCCGACGGCCCGTTTTCCTACCATCTGGCTGTGGTGGTCGACGACGGTGCCCAGGGCATTACCGACGTCGTGCGGGGCGCGGACCTGATCCGGTCCACGGGCCGCCAGATCCTGCTGCAGGAGAGCCTGGGCCTGCCACACCCGCGCTACCTGCACATCCCGGTTGCGGTCGACCCGGCGGGGCGCAAGCTCGGCAAGAGCCTGGGATCGCCCGCGATCGCCGCCCGCCACGCCGGGGTCCTGCTGCGGGCGGCGCTGGACCTGCTCGGGCAGCGGCCGCCGGACGGCTGCGCCGACCCGGCAGAACTACTGGCGTGGGCGGTACGCAACTGGAACCCCGGGCGGCTGCCGGCCACGGCCAGCGTCACCGTCGACCCTGACCGGCTCCCCGGTCCGGAATGAAGCGGTCGCCCATGGCGGTCGCGAGTTGTCCTCGGGACAGGCCGGCATCCGGAGCACCGCGTGCAGTCTACGGCGACCACGAGCGCTTGTCGCACAGCCGCTTCCTGCTACTATTCCCGCGACGATAGCGCCCTGGGCGGAGAGGGCGGCCTATTATTGCTTCACCTTATGGTGCGCCATGTAACAATTGACTTGATAGCTGTCAGGACGCTATCATTTAGCTCAGTCTTGAGAAACGACCGTTTCCCGAGATTCTCCTCCTCATGAGGGACGGGTGCCCCTCTTGCTGGATAAGACTGCCTCCTTGCGCGAGCAAGGAGGTTTTTTTTGCCGGCTTGTTAGGCGCGCTACCACACGGAGTGCGCGAGCCCGTTCGAGCGAACGTATCAGACGTGAGGCGGCGCCAAGGTCGTGAACTGGACAATTTAATAACTTAGCCACTTGCTCTCTTGCCCGCCAGTCCGCTCCTTCGTCACGTGCTGCGGGGCGGCAGCCGGGCAGGCACAAAAAAAGGGCCCGAAGGCCCTTTCTCTGCCTGCGGCGCAGGCTCTGTCAGGACTCCCCGGCCGACTTGCGCCGGTCGTGCTCGACCGCCTTCATGCTCAGGCGAATCCGCCCCTGGCGGTCGACCTCGAGCACCTTGACGTCAATCTCGTCGCCCTGAGAGAGTTTGTCGCTGACGTTCTCGACTCGCTCGTCGGAGATCTGCGATATGTGCACCAGGCCGTCCTTGCCGGGCATGATGGTGACGAAGGCGCCGAAATCCATCAGCTTGGCAACCTTGCCGCGGTAGACCGTACCCACCTCGACCTCGGAGGTAATGAGCTCGATGCGGCGGCGCGCTTCCTCGCCGGCGGCCTTATCGACCGAGGCGATCTTGACCGTGCCGTCGTCGCTGATATCGATGGTGGTGCCGGTTTCCTCCGTGATCTGGCGGATGGTCGAGCCGCCCTTGCCGATCACGTCGCGGATCTTCTCCGGATCGATCCGTATGGTGATGATGCGGGGCGCCCATTCGGACATCTCGGCGCGCGGCTCGGCGATCACACGGTTCATCTCTTCCAGAATGTGCAGCCGGCCCTCGCGCGCCTGCGCCAGTGCCTTCTCCATGATCTCCCGGGTGATTCCCTGGATCTTGATGTCCATCTGTAATGCGGTCACACCCTCGCGGGTCCCGGCGACCTTGAAGTCCATGTCGCCGAGATGGTCCTCGTCGCCGAGGATGTCGGTCAGAATGGCGTAGTCGTCCTGCTCCTTGATCAGGCCCATCGCGATGCCGGCCACCGGTGCCTTTATCGGCACCCCGGCCTCCATCAGCGACAGGCTGGTGCCACAGACGCTGGCCATGGAACTGGAGCCGTTGGACTCCGTGATCTCCGACACAACGCGGATCACGTAGGGGAACTCCTCGTCGCTTGGCATCACCGCCTGGATGCCCCGCTTCGCCAGCTTCCCGTGGCCGATCTCGCGGCGCTTCGGGCTCCCCATGAAGCCCGTCTCACCAACGCAGTACGGCGGGAAGTTGTAGTGAAGCATGAATGGTTCCTTGTGCTCCCCCTCGATTGCGTCGATGATCTGCGCGTCGCGCCCGGTCCCCAGCGTGGTCACCACCACGGCCTGGGTCTCGCCGCGGGTGAAGATCGCCGAACCGTGGGTGCGCGGTAGCACACCCGTCTTGATGTCAATCGGCCGCACGGTGGCCGTGCCGCGACCGTCGATACGCCGCTCGCCGGCCAGGATACGCCCGCGCACGATGCGCCGCTCGAGCGCCTCCACCGCCTCGAGCACCTCGGACGGCTCGTGTTCCGGCGCCTCGCCGGCGGCCATCTCGGCCACGACCTGCTCGCGGATCTCGCCCAGGCGCGCCGAGCGGGCCTGCTTCTCCGAGATCTGGTAGGCCTCGCGGATGGCGTCGGCGGCGACCCGCTCGACCTCGCTCCGAAGGGCCTCGCCCGCGACCGGCGCCTGCCACTCCCAGCGCGGCTTGCCGGCCTCCGCGGTGAGCTCGTTGATCGTCCCGATCGCCGCCTGCATCTGCTCGTGGCCGAACATCACGGCGCCCAGCATGACCTCCTCGGGCAGCATCCGCGCCTCGGACTCGACCATCAGCACCGCGTCCCGTGTCCCGGCCACGACCAGGTTGAGGCCGGATTCCTTGAGCGCGGACAGGGTGGGGTTGAGGACGTACTCCCCGTCGATGTAGCCCACGCGCGCCGCGCCGATCGGACCCTGGAACGGCAGCCCCGAGATCGACAGGGCCGCGGAGGCCCCGAGCAGCGCCGGAATGTCGGGGTCGACCTCCGGATTGACCGACAGCACGGTGGCAACGATTTGGGTCTCGTTCCGGTAGTTCTTGGGAAACAGGGGCCGGACGGGACGGTCGATGAGGCGGGAGGTGAGGGTTTCCTTCTCGCTGGGGCGTCCTTCGCGCTTGAAAAATCCCCCGGGTATGCGCCCCGCCGCGTAGGTCCGCTCCTGGTAGTTCACCGTCAGGGGGAAGAATCCGCGGTTCGGGTCCGCTTCCTTCTGCCCCACAACCGTCACCAGGACCACCGTGTCGGCCATGTTGACCATGACCGCACCGGTGGCCTGGCGGGCGACCCCGCCGGTTTCCATCACCACCGTGTGGTCGCCGTAGCGAAAACTCTTGCTGATTACTGCCACAATCTGTCCTTCAACTGGCTTGGATAGGGAACGCCTGCTCAGCGACGCAGACCGAGGCGGCTGATCAGATCCTGGTAGCGCTGACGATCCTTGCGCGAGAGGTAGTCCAACAGCTTCCGGCGCTGATTGACGAGCTTGAGCAGCCCGCGCCGCGAGTGGTGGTCGTGCTTGTGCTCGGAAAAGTGACCCGTCAGCTGTTCGATCCGGGCGCTGAGCAGCGCCACCTGGACCTCGGGCGAGCCCGTGTCTCCGGCTCCGCGCCGAAAGTCCTCCACGATCCTGGTCTTCTGTTCAGTGCTCAACGGCATTTGGCTTGCTCCCGAATGTGAGCGATTTTCCGGTGCGACTTCGGCGCGGAAAACGAAATACTGGCGAAGGCGGCCTGCCGCCGCTGCCGCAGGCCCGCTATTCTATCCATGCGGCCGGGCGCAAACAAGCGAGTCCCTCGCGCATCAGGCGCTTGCACCCTGCATGAGGCGACGCGGGGCCACCCGTCCGTCCTCGATGATCTCGCCCATGCCGATGAACCGGCGCCGCTCCGACTCGTACAGGCGAACCCAACCCTCCTGCGGCAGCCGCGGTACCAGCACCGGCTGTCCCTGCCGCAGATAGAAGGCGGTATCCGGGGTCAGGTCCACCGCCGGCCACTGGCACAGCGCACTGTCGATCGGCAGGCACAGGGCATCCAGCGGCGACAGGCCCTGGACAGCCAAGTTCTCGAGCTTCTCCAGCGTGTGCATGGGCTGGTCCTGGTAGGGCCCCACTCCCAGCCGCCGCAACGAGGTGACATGTCCGCAACTGCCCATCTCCCGGGCGATGTCCTCCACCAGCGTGCGCACGTAGGTGCCCTTGGAGCAGCGCAGGTCAAGCACGAAACTCTCGGCGCCACGCTCCAGCACCTCCAGCGCGTGGATGCGCACCGCGCGCGGTTCCCGTGCGACCTCGATACCCTGCCGCGCCAGGCGGTACAGCCGTTCCCCCCGATGCTTCACCGCCGAGTACATCGGTGGCACCTGCCGGATCTCGCCGCGGAAGCACGCGAGCACCGCGTCCAGGCGCTCCGACACCTCGGGGCCGACCGGGCCGGTCTCCACGACCTCCCCCTCGGTATCGCCGGTACTGGTGCGGGCTCCCAGGGTGCAGGTCACGCGGTAGCGCTTCTCCGCGTCCAGCAGGAACGCCGACACCTTGGTGGCGTCGCCCATGCAGACCGGAAGCATCCCCGTTGCGAGCGGATCGAGATTACCCGTGTGTCCGGCCTTGCGTGCGCGGAACAGCCGCTTAACCTGCTGCAACGCGCCGTTCGAGGACATGCCGGGCGGCTTGTCCAGCAGAAGGATGCCATCCACCGCCCGTCGTTGGCTGCGCTTGTCGTGTCTACCGGCCATCGCTTCAGTGCCCATGCCCCGCCTTGTCGGCGTCCTCAGCCCGTGCGGCGTCGATCAGCCGGTCGAGACGTTCCGCCTCATCCAGCGACTCGTCGTACTCGAAACGCAGCCGCGGGATGACCTTCATCACCACCCGCTCCCCCAGCTCGTGCCGGATGAACCCGGCCGCGTGCGTAAGCACGGCCAGCTTCTCCATGCGGCCCTCGCGCTGGCCCAGGAACGATACGAAGACCTTGGCGTACCGCAGGTCGCGGGAAACCTCCACGTCGGTCACGGTCACCGGCCCGAGCCGCGGATCCTTGACCTCGTCGCGTATGACCTCACTCAGCTCGCGTACCAGCTGTTCGGCCACGCGCCGGGTTCGGGGGTATTCCTTCGCCATGGTCAGGACACTTGAACTGTGCGGAAGGCGGCTCGACGCTTTACGCCGTCGGGCTCACCTCCACGCGCTCATATACCTCGATCTGGTCGCCGGCCTTGACGTCATTGTAGTTGCGCACGGCGATCCCGCACTCGGTCCCGGCGCGCACCTCATTGACGTCGTCCTTGAAACGCCGCAGCGACTCCAGCTCGCCCTCGAACACCACCACGTTGTCACGCAGCACACGGATCGGGTTCGATCGGCGTACCACGCCGTCGACCACCAGGCAGCCGGCGACCGCGCCCATCTTGGAGGAGCGGAACACATCGCGCACCTCGGCCAGGCCGATGATCTGCTCGCGCACCACCGGGGCCATCAGACCCTGGATCGCGTTGCGCACATCCTCGATGGCCTCGTAGATCACGCTATAGTAGCGCACGTCCAGGTCGTTCTCCTGGATAAGGCGCTTGGCGGCGTTGTCCGCGCGCACGTTGAAGCCGATGATGATCGCATCCGAGGCCAGCGCCAGGTTGACATCCGACTCGGTGATCCCACCGACTCCGGTGGCCACCATCTTGACCTCGACCTCCTCGTTGGAGAGATTTTGCAGCGACTCCTGCAGCGCTTCCGCGCTGCCTTGCACGTCGGCCTTGAGCACCACATTCAGGGTCTGCTGTTCGCCCTCCGCCATGCGGTTGAACACGTCCTCGAGCTTCGCCGCCTGCTGGCGCGCCAGCTTGACATCGCGGAACCTGCCCTGGCGATACAGCGCCACCTCGCGTGCCTTCTTCTCGTCCGGCGTCACCACCAGCTCGTCGCCGGCGTCCGGGGTGCCCGAGAGACCCAGAATCTCCACCGGTGTGGACGGTCCGGCGTCCTCGACCTGCTTGCCGTGCTCGTCGAACATCGCGCGCACCCGGCCGTACTCGTGCCCGCACAGGACCGAATCGCCCTTGCGCAGGGTCCCGTTCTGCACCAGCACCGTAGCCACCGGGCCGCGCCCTTTCTCCAGGCTCGACTCCACCACCACGCCGGTAGCGGGGCAGTCAGCCACGGCCGTCAGCTCCATGATCTCGGCCTGCAGCAGCACGCCTTCGAGGAGGTCATCTACGCCGTCACCGTCGAGCGCCGAGATGGGCACGAACATGGTGTCTCCGCCCCAGTCCTCGGGGATAACCTCGTGCTGGGCCAGCTCATTCTTGACCCGGTCCGGGTCGGCGTCAGGCTTGTCCATCTTGTTGATCGCCACGATCAGCGGCACTCCCGCGGCCTTCGCATGCTGCACCGCCTCCAGGGTCTGCGGCATGACACCGTCGTCCGCTGCCACCACCAGGATCACGATATCCGTGCTTTTGGCGCCCCGCGCGCGCATCGCGGTGAACGCCGCGTGGCCCGGGGTGTCGAGGAAGGTCACCGTGCCGCGGTCGGTCTCCACGTGATAGGCACCGATGTGCTGGGTGATGCCGCCGGCTTCCTTCGCCGCCACCTTGGTCCGGCGGATGTAGTCCAGTAGCGTGGTCTTGCCGTGATCCACGTGCCCCATCACGGTCACCACCGGCGGGCGCGGTACCCGCTCGCCCTCCGCTTCCTGCTCCCCGGCCCCGGCGAGCAGCTCTTCCTCGACCGCGTGCTCCTTGAGCAGCTTGGCTTTGTGGCCCATCTCGTCGACGACGATGGCGGCGGTCTCCTGGTCGATGACCTGGTTGATGGTCGCCATCGCGCCCATATTCATCATGGTCTTGATGACCTCGGTCGCCTTCACCGCCATCTTCTGGGCAAGCTCGCCCACGGTGATGGTCTCCGGGATCGCCACCTCGCGCACCACCGGCGCGGTCGGCTTTTCGAAACGGTGCTGCTTGTCACCACTGCCACCACGGGCCGCCTTGCCGCCCTTCTTCTTGCGGCGGCCCCGCGTGCCCTCGGCGACGTGAAGCTCTTTGCGGTCCGAACGGCGGCCGCGGCGACCACCCTCCTCGGTCTCGCCACGACGCTTTGCCGGGCGCCGGCGCGTCTCGTGGGCGGGCGCTTCGGGCGTCACGCCCTCGCCGGCCTCGGAGCCTGCCTTAACCTCGACTTCCCCTTCGGCCTGCTGCTGCGCCAATGCTTCGGAGACGCCCTCCTGTGCCTCGGCGACCTCGGCCTCGCGCTGCACCTGCTCCTCTTCCTCAGCCTTGCGCCGGGCCTCCACCTCCTCGGCCTCGCGCCGCGCCTGCTCCTCTTCCTCGGCCTTGCGCCGGGCCTCCTCCTCTTCCTGCTTCTGGCGCGCCTCCTCCTGCTCGCGCTGCGCGCGTTCCTCGGCCTCGCGGCGTTCGCGTTCCTCGCGCAGGCGCTCTTCCTCCTCCTGCTTGCGGCGCTGCTCTTCCTCGATCAGCTCGCTGCGCTTGACGTAGGTGCGCTTGCGCCGCACCTCGACGCTGACCGTCTTGCCACGTCCCTGGCCACCCACTTTCAGTTCGCTGGTCGATTTCCGCCGCAGCGTCACCTGGCGTGGCTCGGCACGCCCGGCACCCGTGCCCTTGTTGCTGCGCAGATACCCGAGGAGTTGGGTCTTTTCCTTCTCGGTAATTGCGTCGTCTGCGCCCTTGACATCGAGGCCCGCCTCGCCCAGCTGCTCCAGCAGGCGCTCCACGGGGATTCCGACCGTCTCGGCGAACTGTTTAACCGTAACTTCTGCCATATAGTGCCCCCTGGTCCTGCAGCCTCATTCCTCGTTCGCAAACCACGGCGCCCGCGCCGTCATGATGAGGTCTGCGGCACGTTTCTCGTCGATACCGTCGATATCCAGCAGGTCATCGACCGCCTGCTCCGCCAGGTCCTCCATGGTGACGATACCATGAGCAGCGAGGCGATTCGCGGTCTCCGCATCCATGCCATCCATGTTGAGCAGATCCTCCGCCGGCTGCCGCGAGGCGCTCTCTTCCGCCGACGCGATCGCCTGCGTCAGCAGGGCATCCCGGGCGCGCTCACGCAGTTCGTTGACGATGTCCTCGTCGAACTCCTCGATCTCGAGCAGCTCGCTGGTGGGAACGTACGCCACTTCCTCGATGCTGGAGAAGCCCTCCTGGACCAGGATGGCGGCAACCTCCTCGTCCACGGTCAGCTTCTCCATGAACATGTTCCGCAGCTCGCCGGCCTCGCGCTCGCTCTTCTCCTCGGCCTGGGTCTCGTTCATGACGTTGAGCTCCCAGCCGGTGAGCTCGCTCGCCAGGCGCACGTTCTGGCCGCTGCGCCCGATTGCCTGCGAAAGCTTCTCTTCCTCGACCGCAATGTCCATGCTGTGCGCGTCCTCGTCCATCACGATCGAAACCACCTCGGCCGGGGACATCGCGTTGACCACGAACTGGGCCGGGTTGTCGTCCCACAGGATGATATCGATGCGCTCGCCCGCCAGCTCGTTGGATACCGTCTGCACCCGCGAGCCCCGCATGCCCACGCAGGCACCTACCGGATCAATCCGCGGATCGTTGCTGCGCACGGCGATCTTCGCCCGCAGGCCCGGGTCGCGGGCCGCGCCCATGATGTCGATCAGACCCTGGCCGACCTCCGGGACCTCCAGCTTGAACAGCGCCACCAGGAAGTCGGGCGAGGTGCGGCTTACGAACAGCTGTGGCCCGCGCACTTCCGAGCGCACATCCACCAGCAGGCCCCGCACACGGTCGCCCGGACGCACCGGCTCCCGCGGAATCATCCACTCCCGAGGGATGAAGGCTTCCGCGTTGTTGCCCAGGTCCAGGTAGACGTTGCCCCGTTCGACCCGCTTGACGATGCCCATGACGAGCTCGCCCACGCGGTCGGCGTAGGCCTCCACCACCTGGGCACGCTCGGCCTCGCGCACCTTCTGCACGATCACCTGTTTGGCAGTCTGCGCCGCGATGCGGCCGAACTGCACCGACTCCATCGGCTCCTCGATAGAGCCGCCGACCTCTGCCGACGGATCCATTTCGCGGGCCTCGCTCAGGTGCATCTGCTGCGCCGGAAGCTCCAGCTCCTCGGTGTCGTCGTCGACCACCTCCCAGCGCCGGAACGTCTCGTAGTCGCCGGTCTCGCGGTCGATCGCCACGCGCGCGTCGATATCCTCGCGGTGACGCTTGCGCGTGGCGGACGCCAAAGCCGCCTCGATGGCCTCAAAGATGACCTCCTTGTCCACGCCCTTCTCGTTGGAAACCGCTTCCGCGACCAGCAATATCTCTTTGTTCATCCGCTCCCTCTCCAGGGCCTGAATCCACTATCCCGCGGGTCCTTAGCCCGGCGCGCGACCGGCAGTCGCTACAGCTCGGGCACCAGGCGCGCCAGCGCGATGTCCTCCAGCGGCAGCCGGAAGCTCTCGCCGTCCACCTCGAGCGTCAGCATCCCGTCCTGCAGGTCGCCCAGCGTGCCGGTAAAATTGCGGCGCCCGTCCCGCGGCACCCGCATGCGCACCCGCGCCCGGTAACCGTTGAAGCGGATGAAATGCTCCGGCTTCAGCAGCGGTCGGTCGAGACCGGGCGAGGATACCTCCAGGTTGTAGTGACCCTGCAGCGGGTCCTCCACGTCCAGCAGCCCGCTCACCTGATGGCTGACGATCTCGCAGTCGCGCAGCTCGATGCCGGCTTCAGAGTCGATGTACAGCCGCAGCAGCCCGCCGCCGCCCGTCAGCTCGACCATCACCAGCTCGTAACCGAGCCCGGTGACGGTCGGCTCGAGCAGCCGCCTGAGACGACTTTCCAGCTCGTTTTCCGCCATCCCGCGGACACACCGCCTGCCAACCAAAAAAAATGGGCCCTCTGGCCCACTCGCTCCATCGCGCCGACAGTCTGCTACGACCTGCCGGGCGACCGCGGTACTCGGCCGAAACCGGCACGAAGGCCTGGGCAACCGAGCCAACTCGGCGAGTGGGCCCGGCACGCTGCAACAAAAAAGCCCCGTACCCGGGGCTTTTTTATTAAAAGATGGTAGCGGGGGCAGGATTTGAACCTGCGACCTTCGGGTTATGAGCCCGACGAGCTGCCAGACTGCTCCACCCCGCACCCGGTGACGCGTATAGTATAGACCCGCATGCGCTTTTTCAA